>Ga0172376_10002147_pt1 | contig 24465 bp, 18 predicted proteins | sample Lak35m_FD_121114 | JGI IMG/M metagenome (GOLD analysis project Ga0172376, IMG submission 121114) | Freshwater microbial communities from Kabuno Bay, South-Kivu, Congo - kab_092012_35m | ecosystem: Environmental > Aquatic > Freshwater > Lake | place: Democratic Republic of the Congo: South-Kivu...
CGCTGTGGGCAAGACCGAGGGGGCGGCTGCATTCGCTCGCGTGTCCAGCTCGTCCATCGGCTCCACCCCGCCTTCATCGCTCCGCGTGAGGTTCGCCGTGGTGCCGGATCGTGACGGTAGATCCGGTCGGAGGCTGTCCATCGAAGGTCGCGTCGAACGCCGATTGCGACGCACCGCCGCGAGGAGCGCTGCGCAGTCGCTGCCGGTAGTTTGCCTGATCACTCGCCCACTCCGCGCCATCGGCTGTCCGCACGATCACGTCAACATGGCCCAGTACGCTCATGCGACCCCAATTGGCGCGGACGTTCCCATGCACGTGCAGCTCGCCGTCGAGGTCGAGCAAGCGAGCAGTCAGGTCAAGGTCGGCACACGGCTCGACGACGACGGAGAATCCAAGCCGGGCATCGGGAGCCGTCCCGTGCGACGCACAACTCGGTGAGAGCATCGCCGCCGCCATGAGCAGCGCGCCGAACATTGAATGAGACAAGAGATTTCGCATGGGAAGTTCCGTGAGATTCAGGTGGCTGGGCGCGTCCTGCGCGCAGCCACGGAGTTAGAAGCGGATCGAGTACGGCAAGCCAACGTCGTGCTCGCCGTCGAGCTTCGCAGCCGCGAGGCCGCGCGACTTTCGGTTTCCGATGGACGGCAGTTGTGTGTCTCAGAACCGGATCGAGTACGACACGCCAGGGCTGTAGTGCTCATCGAGATTCGCGATCACGAGCCCGATGAGGTGCCCGCCGTCGAGCCCGTAGTTGATCGTGTGGTGCAGGTTGTGCCCGTCCCACAGGTTCGTCGTGCTCAGCTCATCGGTCCACGCGATCCGCAGGCCGCCGATCGTGACAAGCTCGTCGTCGAACGTCCCGAACGATGCGCCGACGTAGGGCGCGATCGGCAATCCGGTCCAGGCTTCCAAGTCCTTGGAAAACGTCCCGTAGAAGGCTTGACCGCTCGGCGTGCCGATGCGGTCCGAGCTCGTGCCGAAGATCAGCCCGGGCGTGTTCTCGGTCTCCTCGATCGCGAGCCAGTTCGCGATCGGTCGGACATCCTCGGCGAGCGGGTTGACCTCGACACCCGCCGAGAACGTCGGCGCGAACTGGTACATCACGGTTGTGCGAAGTTCCGCACGATCCACGTCGATGCCAGGAATCCATCGAGCGCTCAAGACCCACGGACTTTCAACGTTGCCTTCGGCGGTCGCACGGACCCCCGCACCCTCACCGGGTCACACGGGTCACGACGGCACGCGCGAGACGGGTTCCTGAAACAGCGGGACTGCGAGGAGCAAAGCGATGGGTTCGAGGAGCATGTGCGTAGACACCGTGTCTCGTGTTGAGACGTACTGAGGTAAGTCGTGTCGTGCGAAGTGCCCGACACGGAGAGGGACCGAGAAGCGGACTGCCCGCCTCGCGATGTGCGTCGGCCGCGTGGCCGTCTGGCGCGATCCGATGATGGTCGCGCGGAGTTCTGCGGAAGGTGCTGCTTACTTCTTCGTGGGCTTGCCGTGGTCGTGCCCGTCGCCCTCCTTGTGCCCGCCCTCGGCGTCGAGCGGACAGTCCTTGCACGTACCGTGGCCGACGACCCTCAGTGCGTTGCCTTCACGCACCCACAAGTGCGCGTTGTCGCCTTCGGCGGTGACGAAATACTCGGGCGCGGACTTCACCGGCTCCGACGCGCCTTGCGTGGTGAAAAGCGCGGCCGTCGAGGCGAGCGCGAGTCCGCCGAGAATCGAGTTGGACAGGGTCATTGAGGTTCTCCGTGGTTGGTAGTGTCGAGGGTCAGGGCGTCGCGCCTTGGGACCGGCTACGCGCCGGAAGTCGAACGCCTGTGCGTGTGATCGAGGCGGCTGTCAGCTCGCTGCGGTGGGGGCCGCGCCGTGAGGCGGCGCTCCTTCGTCCGGCTCTGGGGCCGCGCCGGTAGGCCCGGTGTTACCGCCCGGCGCGCCCATCACCGATGTGGTCGCATGAGCTGCGCTGTCAACGCCCGCGCCATCGCCAGCCTCCCAGACCTCCGGCCTCGGACCCGGGAGTCCGTCGGCGCGTGTTCCGGTGAAGATGCGGTAGAGCGCGGGCAACACGACGAGCGTTAGCAGGGTGCTGGAGATCAGGCCGCCGATGACGACCGTCGCGAGCGGACGCTGCACCTCGGCACCCGTGCCGGTAGCGATCGCCATCGGAACGAATCCGAGCGAGGCCACGAGTGCCGTCATCAAGACGGGCCGCAAGCGCGTGATCGAGCCGTGGATGATCGCGGCTTCTACCGCCTCGCCCTTCTCGCGCAGTTGGTTGATGAAGATGATCATCACCAAGCCGTTGAGCACGGCGACGCCGGACAGCGCGATGAAGCCGACGGCGGCCGAGATCGAGAACGGCATGTCGCGCACCCATAGCGCGACGACTCCGCCAGTCAGTCCGAGCGGGACGGCCGCGAACACGAGCAGCGAATACTTGAAGCTCTTGAAGGTCGCGAAGAGCAGGAGGAGGATCATCGCGAAGCACACAGGCACGACGACCGAGAGTCGCTGCTTCGCCGCGACCAAGTTCTCGAACTGACCGCCCCACACGAGCCACTGCCCAGCCGGTAGCGCGAGTGCGCCGATCTTGTCCTGCGCTTCGGTCACGAACGAGCCGAGGTCGCGTCCGCGAACGTTGCACTGCACGACAATGCGCCGCTTGCCGTTCTCGCGGCTGATCTGGTTGACCCCCTCGGCAACCTCGATGCGCGCGACCGTTCCCAGCGGCACGAATCCTCGCTCGATCGGGGCGCTGGACAGTGCCGCTCCGCCATCGTCCGAGAGTGCTGGTAGACCCGGCTCTTGGGGCTCCTGCTCGCCGCGCGGCAGCGGAATCGGGAGCCGGTCGAGGATGTCCACCTTACCCCGCAGCGCATCGGGGAGTCTTACGACGAGATCGAAGCGGCGGTCGCCCTCGAACACGAGGCCAGCTTCGCGACCTCCCATCGCGACTGCGACCACGTCCTGCACGTCGGACAGGTTCAATCCGTAGCGCGCGAGCACCGCTCGATCCGGATCAACCGTCATCACGGGCAGGCCCTCGGTCTGCTCGACCTTGGCATCGGCAACGCCAGCGATGCCTTGCAGCGTCGAGAGCACGGTGTCCGCCGTCTTCTTCATCGACGCGAAGTCGTCGCCGTACACCTTCACGGCCACGTCGCCGCGCACACCTGAGATGAGTTCGTTGAACCGCATCTGGATCGGCTGCGTGAACTCGTAGTTGTTGCCCGGCACCGACTGGAGCGTCAGCTCAAGTAGCCGGATCAGTTTGGCTTTGTGTCCCTGCGCTGCGACTGCTCCCTCGGCCTCCTCCCCGTGGCCGTGCTCATCCACCTCGTGTGCTGCCTCGTTGGGGCGCGCGGCTTCCAACTCGGCGATGTGGCGGTCGAGTTCCTGTTCGCTGCGCCACTCCTCACGCGGCTTGAGGATGATGAACGTGTCCGAGACGTTGGGCGGCATCGGGTCCGATGCCAGCTCCGCCGTGCCGGTCTTCGAGTAGGTGAAGGCGACCTCGGGAAACTTGGCGACGGTGCGCTCCACGTCGTACTGCATCAACTGCGACTGCGTGATGCCCGTCGATGGGATGCGCATCGCGTGCATGGCGATGTCCTTCTCGTCGAGCGTCGGCACGAATTCCTGGCCGAGGGCGCCGAACAGAAGGAGCGCACCGGCGAACGCGGCGATGGCTGCACCGACGACGGCGTAGCGCATCCTCACCGCCACGCGCACCACGGGCGCGTACAGAGCCTTCGCCCAGCGGACGAGAAACATGTCCTTCTCGGTGACACGGCCGCGAATGCACAGCGCGACCATCGCGGGCACGAAGGTGAGCGAGAGGACGAAGGCCGCGATCAGGGCGAAGATGACCGTCAAGGCCATCGGGTGGAACATCTTCCCTTCGACGCCAGAGAGGGCGAGGATCGGGAAGTAGACCGTGATGATGATCGCCTCGCCGAAGGCGGTCGCCTTGCGGACTTCCTTAGAGGCATCGAAGACGACGTGCAGTCGCTCCTGGAGCGTCAGCAAGCGTCCCTTGGCGTGCTGCTCCTCCGCGAGTCTGCGCAGGCAGTTCTCCACGATGATGACCGCACCATCGACGATCAGCCCGAAGTCGATCGCACCGAGCGACATGAGGTTGCCGCTCACGCGGCCCTGAACCATGCCCGTAGCCGTCATGAGCATCGAGAGCGGAATGGCCAGCGCGCAAATTAGCGCCGCACGCCAGTTGCCGAGCATGATGAGCAGCACGACGATGACGAGAATCGCGCCTTCGACGAGGTTCTTCTGAACCGTTGCGATCGTTGCATCGACGAGCTTGGTGCGGTTGAGCACCGTCTTTGCTCGGATTCCATCGGGCAGTGAACGCTGGATGTCGCCCATCTTGGCGTCCACCGCAGCCGCGACCGTCCGGCTGTTCGCTCCGATCAGCATCACGGCCGTCCCGACGACAACGTCTTCGCCGTTCTCGCTCGCCGAGCCCGTGCGCAGCTCGCGGCCGACACCGACGCCGTTTGGGCCGACGACATCACGGACGTAGATTGGGACACCGCTGCGGGTGCCGATCACGATGGTCTCGATCTCGTCGATTGCCTCGATGCGGCCTGTGGCGCGGACGAGGTACGACTCGCCCTTGTGCTCCACGTAACCCGCGCCCGTGGAGACGTTGTTCTTCTCCAGCGCCTCGACCACGTCGGCGAAGGTCAGCCCGTACGAGACGAGCTTCATCGGGTCCGGCTGCACGTGGTACTGCTTTACGTAGCCGCCGATCGCGTCCACGCCCGCGACATCCTTCACGCTCTTGAGCTGCGGCCGGATGATCCAGTCCTGCACCTCGCGCAGATAGGCGGCCAGCTCCACGTCTGTCGTGAGGCGCGTGCCCTCCGGCGTGAGGTAGGCACCGTCGGACTGCCATCCTGATTCACCGTCGCGAATCACCGCACCCTTGCCACGCGGGTGCTCGTACTCGACGGTGTACATGTACACCTCGCCGAGACCGGTCGCGATCGGCCCCATGATCGTCTCGACGCCGGGCGGCAGGCTGCCGCTCGCTTCGCGCAGTCGCTCGCCGACTTGTTGCCGCGCGAAGTAGATGTCCACGCCGTCCTCGAAAACGGCCGTGACCTGCGCGAAGCCGTTGCGCGAAAGCGAGCGCGTGTATTCGAGACCAGGGATTCCCGCAAGCGCGTTCTCCATCGGGAACGTGACCTGCTTCTCGACCTCGAAGGGCGATAGCGAGGGAGCGACCGCGTTGACCTGGACTTGGTTGTTGGTGATGTCCGGGACAGCGTCGATCGGTAGGCGCTGGAGCTGGAACAGCCCGACGGCAGCGACGACCGCCGTGAGCACGACGATCAGCCAGCGGTTCTTGATCGAGAAGTGGAGCAGGGATTCGAGCATGGGGTGGTTTCCGTTGACTCTCAGTGCTCGTGCGCCGCAGCGCCCTTGCCCAGGTCGGCCTTGAGGATGAACGTGCCTTCGCTGACGAACAGCTCGCCCTCGACGAGGCCGGAGAACACGGGCACGAGTCCTCCTACGGCGCGCCCGATCGTGACCGCGCGCTTCGCGTAGGTGTTGGGCTCCCCTTCGACGGGAACGAACAGCGCCGGTCCGCCCTCGACGGTCTGGATCGCGTCTTCCGGGACGGCCACGACTGGAGCGGGGGACGGTTCGCCAGGGTCCATCTCGACGATCTCCGCCTGCGCGAACATCCCCGGCCGCAAGCCAAGCTCCGCAATCGGCACCTCGATGCGAACCTGCGCCGTGCGTGTCGTCGGATCGACGAACGGCGAGATGAACGCGACCGAGCCCTCGAAACGCTTGCTGCCAGCCTCGCTGAGCGAGCCGACGCTGATCCAAGCCTTGGCTCCGGGATGGACCCGAAGGAGCTTCGCTTCTGGAACGTCGGCGAGCACCCACAGCTTCGTCGCGTCGGCGAGGACCATGAGGTACTCGCGATCAGGTCCGACCAATTCGCCGAGGGTCACCTCGCGCTGCACTACGACACCGTCGATCGCCGCTCGAATCGCGTAGCGCGGAACGACTTCACCCGTGGTCGCGAGAGCCTCGATCGCTTCGTGGTTCATACCGAGAAGATGAAGGCGATTCGCGGCGGCCGTCCTTGCAGACTCGGCAGCCTTGAGAGCGGCGATCGAGACCTTGTGCTCAGCCTCTCGCCGCTGGACTTCGGTGAGCGAGATGCCCTGCGACTTGTCGTAGAGACCCTCCGCGCGTTCCCACGCGACCTTGGATAGCTCCACCGCCGGACCTGCGGTCTGGACGGCGACACGGCGCTGCAAGTAGTCGGCCTGCGCTTCACCCAGTTCGGGACTCTCGATCACGGCCAGGTCTTGTCCAGCCTTGACGGGATCACCGACGCGCACGTTCACCTCGGCGATGCGACCTCGGAGCGGCGATCCGACGTGCGCCATCGCCTCGGTGTTGAAGCCGACTCGCGCCGGGGCCGTGATCGTCGGTCGCAACACCCAAAGCTGGGCGGCCTGCGTCTTGATCCCGTAGCGGGTGATCGCGTCGCTGGTGAGCATCACCTCGTCGGCGTGCTCGGCCTCGCCTGCGGCACCGTGCGCGTGACCATCCGATTCCGCGTGCTCGTCCTGGCTCGCCGCGTCGGCGCGCGGCACGGGGCTGTGCGAATCCGTGCGGTGTCCGTCGCAGGAAGGGAGCAACGCGAGCGCGAGGAGCAACGCCGACGTGGCGTGGAGCGCGCGATGCTCAACCCGGCGTGAGAAGGCGTGACCCGTCTTGAAAGCGAGAATGGTGGCGTTCTTCATGGCAAAGCGGCTCACGGTTTGTGCGGTAGGGGGACGACGCGATCGGCGGCGAGTTGCATCGGCGGAGCATCTGCCGACCCCGCGTCGGCAAGGCGTTCGGCGACGCCGGGGCCACCCACGGCACGCTGCAAACGGATGAGGGCGCGCGCGGCTTGCGCCTCGACCTCGATCGCTTGCGTCTGCGCAACTCGCAGGTCCTCCTCGGCGAGGAAGAGCGGGGTCACGTCGGTCTGGCCCGCACGGTAGGCGTCCTCGGCGAGTTGTCGCCGTTGCCGTTGCAGCGGGATCAGCTCGCGTTCGATCCGGCCGAGGTTGGCCGTGCTCGCCGCAAAGCCCTGATAGGCGACCCGAACGTCCTCGACCACGACGCGCTTCGCGCGCGTCAGCTCATGCCGGGCTTCGAGCTGCTCGGCCGTGTTGACCGCTCTTCGCGCCTCGCCGGAGTCGAAGATGGGCAACGGGGCCGAGATCGACGGCCCAACCTGCCAGCCGCCGCCGCTCTGCGCTTCGAGCCCGGCGCTGGCTCCTTCCCACGGTAGGAGTCGAACCAGTGCGGCTTCGTCGCCGAGGGCCTTGAGCCTCCAGGCGAGTGCCTGAATCTCCGGTCGTGCAACCAGCGCCGCGTCGATCCAGTCTCGCTCAGACCGACGGCGCAGCTCCGGTGCCGTCCAGGGGTCCAGCGTCCAGGTCGCAGTGGCGGACGGTTCGCCGATCAGGCGCGCCAGCCGCAACCGACCCGTTCGCTCATCGAGTCGTGCGCGGTCGATTGCTACTTGAAGCTCCACGCGCTGCGCCTGGAGGGTGACGACATCGCTGCGCGTTCCTTCGCCTGCGTCGAGCCGAGCTTGCGACGTGGTCACGAGCCGGTCGACGAGGCTGAGTCGCTCTTCGAGCAGCGGCAGGAGCGCGGCGGACGTTTGTGCGTCCACGTAGCGCTCCTGGACTTCGCTGATCACGTCCAATGCAGCGACGACCGTGTCCGCCGCGACAGCTCGGAGTCGGTTGTCAGCGGCGCTCGCGCGGGTCGGGCGCTTGAGCGCTTGAACGAACTCCTGCACGAAAGACGCCTCGAACTGCGGGCTACCCTCACCTGCGCGGAAGACCACGCTCAAGACGGGGTTGGGGAGTAGGCGCGCTTGGTCTGCGTGCGCAAACGCGACGCGCACGCGGGCGAGCGCTGCCTGGAGGCCAGGGTCGGAGGTGACCGCGCGTCGGACCGCCTCGCGGATCGAGAGTGCTCCTTCGGCCGCGTCGGCCTCGTCGAGCGGACCGCCTTCGGGGCCGACGACGCGGAACTCCAGCGTGGCCGGTAGCTGCGCGGCCTGTTCGATCGTGGTCTCGGGCGCGACCTCGCTGCGCGGCGGTGCCTGACAGGCTCCTAGCGCGAGCGAAGCGACGATGGCTGTGGTCGCTATCGCCGCAGAGGATCGCTGCGGGCGCGGATCAAGAGTTCGAGTCGAAACGGAAACAGGGAAACGAAGTCGCAAGGAAGCTCTCCACGTCGCACGGGGCCTGACAAGGGCCTCGGCAGACATGCCGAGGCGCAACACCATCCGCTTCGCGTGGCGATGCCACGCTCAGCCAGGAGGGGTGCGCGCCTCTAAACGAGGAGAACTACGGTGCGGATGTGCGCCCAGGAGTCTGCAACTCGTGGGATGCAGGGAGGCGGTCCGCGTCCAGCGGTTACCGTCGGCGTCGCGTGCTGAACTCGAATCTCAGGCGGCGGGGCGATCCACGGGCCGACATGGAACTCGATGGAGCGCGACAGTGCCAGTTGCTGCTCGGGTGATCCGGGCACCGCGAGGTCGAGGCACGGGCACGAAGCGTCCTCGGTCGTCGTAGCGTTGGCCTGTACCGGCGTTTCGCTCTCGTCGTGCCCTTCGCAGCCACCGCAATCCGCGTCTGCCGCCTTGACCTCGATGCTCACGCACCCGTCTTCCTCGATGCAGACGACGAACCCCTGTGCCGGGGTCAACCCGGTCAGGAGGACGAGCGCGAGGCAAAGCCAAGCGGTGAGGCGGGGCAGGAGGGGCAACGTCACGAGGGGATGGTACGTAGTTCGGCCCTCGGCGGGCAAGCACTTGAGCGGAGCGCGGCCTACAGCGGGTGGACACGGTGTCTGGCCCGTGTACGGACTGGCCCGGTCCGAGTTGGCGGTGGTTCTGGGGACCGAGGAGCATGTGAAGGGGGACGCGCGTGCTGGAGGAAGCCGCGCAGCAACGGATACCGGGCCAGCTCAGCGTGCAGGCGTATGATCAACGCCCATGCACACGCATTCGATCGAACGGTGGCAACACGAGCACGTCTTCCTCGGCGCTACGCACACGAGCAACGAGCGCAGAGTCCGCCTCGTGGTGGGATTGACGCTCGTGATGATGGTCGGGGAGATCGTCGCCGGGACGGTCTTCGGTTCGATGGCGTTGCTGGCGGACGGGTGGCACATGGCGACTCACGCGGGCGCGCTCTCGATCAGCGCAGCCGCTTACGCATTCGCCCGGCGCAAGGCTCGTGACTCGCGCTACGTGTTCGGGACCGGAAAGGTGGGCGACCTTGCGGGCTTCACGAGTGCGGTGATCCTCGCGGGGATCGCGTGCCTGATCGGCTTCGAGTCGTTCGGTCGATTGCTGCAACCCTCGGCCATCCGTTTCGACGAGGCCATCGTCGTCGCCTGCATCGGCCTCGCAGTGAATCTCGGGAGCGCACTCCTACTCAACCAGCAACCCGACGCGCACCACGATCATCACCACGAGTACGCCGAAGGTGCGGGCGCTGGCGGCCACGCCCATCGCGACCACAACCTGCGCTCCGCCTACCTGCACGTATTGGCCGACGCGCTGACCTCAGTGCTCGCAATCGCGGCACTTTTGGCCGGGAAGTACCTCGGCCTGTCCTGGATGGACGCCGCCTGCGGACTTCTGGGAGCGGCCGTGATCCTCATGTGGTCCTACGGTCTGCTCCGCAATACGGGCGCTGTCCTCCTCGACGTACAGCCTGACTCGGGACTGCCCGCGCGCATTCGCGAACGAATCGAGCGCGAGAACGGCGACAGGATTGCGGACCTGCATGTGTGGCGCGTGGGGCCGGGCGCGTTCGCCGCGATCCTGTCAATCGTGAGTGACGAGCCGCGCACGCCGGGGCACTACAAGGAGTTGCTCCACGGCCTCGGGGACTTGGCTCACGTCACCGTCGAAGTGCAACCATGCACAGGCGGGCCAGCTTGATGCGACGTGCTGCTAGACACAGTGTCTAGCGGGGACGGACGACGATGCAGAATCGTTCGATGGAGTTCTTCGACGCACAGTTTCGACGGCAGGTCGAAGCTCGGGAGGCCGTGCAGTGACTGGACGCACGGCGGCAGTCCCATCACGGTTAGCCGCGTGGCGCGAAAGCGATGACCGCCACGCCCGTTAGAACAATCCCGACGCCGAGCCAGTCCCACTGATCCGGTCGGGTGCCCTCGATCCACCACATCCAAAACAACGCGACCGAGACGTACACGCCGCCGTAGGCTGCGTACGTCCGACCGGCCCCGAGCGACGGGTGAAGGGTCAATAGCCACGCGAACGCGGCGAGGGATGCGGCGGCCGGGAGGAGCAACCACGGGCTGGCCCCGCGCCGAAGCCAGAGGTACGGCAGGTAGCAGCCCACGATCTCGGCGAGCGCGGTAGCGAAGAACAAGGCGGCGGTTCGGATCATCACACGATCCTGTCACGACGCACTGTCCAGTGCGACATGCCCGATCACTTCGCCGAAGGACCGGATCACTTGAGCGGAATGTCAGGCGGCGGCGCAGAGGCCATCCGCCGGAGGACGCTGAGTGGGCTCCCAACGCTCCGCTCCACTTCGAGCTGCGCACGCGCGAGTTCGAGTCGAGCATCAACCACGTCCTGCCTTGCCTGGAGCACACGGTGTTGTGTTCCGAGCAGGCCGAGGACGGTGGTATCTCCGAGTTCGTAGGCTCTCTGTGCGAGCATGGCGCTGGCTTCCGCCTGTGGGAGTACGTCGCGTTCGACGAACAGCGAAACGTCCCTGGCAGCGTTCGCTCTGTCCAACGCGGCTCGCACCTGAGCGGCGACCTCGGCGGCAAGCGCCTCAAGCTCCTTCGCCAACGCATCGCGACGGTACTCGGCTCGACTGACTTGAGCTTGGTTCTGATCGAAGATCGGCAACTCGACCGTGCCCGTGACTCCGCCGAGGAAGTCCGTGGAACTGCCTGACTCCGGTCGCTCCGTGGCGACCCCGACCGCCGCTTCCGGGATCGTCCGACTGCGTTCGAGCCGGACCCTGGCGTCCGCAGACTCCAGGGCGAGCGTAGCCGACCTCACGTCGAGTCGGAGTTGCTGGCCTTGGATGACGAGTGAAGGGTCAAGCCCGTCAAGAGCGGCGACACCGGGGAGCGCGTCCGTCAGCGCGACTTCGCGCATGTCCATGTTCAGCGAAAGCAGTCCGGCGAGCCGCTGTTTCCCGATCTCCTCGGCCTGCGACTGGCGACGGTAGGCCAGTTCAGCGTTCAGCAAGGCCGCGCGTGCGAGGCCCTCGTCGGTCTTCGTTGCCACTCCGACTCCCACTTGACGCTGCACTCCTGCGAGCACCGAGCGCGCGAGTGCGATGTTCTGTTCAGCGACGGCTCGCGCTTCGCGCGCGGCCACGACCTCGAAGTAGGCCGACTTCGTGCCGACGATCAACTCGCCCGCGAATCGCGACAGGTCGAGAATGCGTTGATCTTGGCTGAGTCTGGCCACTTCCTCGCGCTCTCGAATCTGCCACAGCTCGGCAACGCCCTGGACAAGCTCGGCTCCGACTCGCGTTCGTCCACCGCCGGATGGAAGCAAGAAGGCGATGCTCAGACTCGGGTTCTTGAGCAGTCCCGCCTGAACGAAGTCCGCCCGGCCTACACCCAGCTCAAGAAATCCTGCATGAAGGCGACGGTTGTTCGCGAGTGCGAGTGAGAGCGCCTCTTCCAGTTCGAGACCCCCCGCGAGGACCTGCTCGATCTCGGCAGCGCTGAGGACGGCAGCCTCGGGATCAAACGCCGAGTCGATCCCGGTTGTGTCGTGAACCAACGTGCGCGCCGCCGCGAAATCGGGCGAGGGATCGACGACCGTCGTGCAAGCAGCCAGCCCTGCACAGAGGACCGAAAGAAGTGACAGACGCAGGCTATGCAGAAGCATGGACGGTCTCCATTTCGAGCTGTGCGGGCTCATCGCGTTGAGCAGGCTTGCCGAAGCGCAGGAACAGAGCGGGCACGAGGACCATGTTGAGAAGCGTCGAGGAGAGCAAGCCGAACAGGATCACGATCGCCATCGGCGTCAGGATCTCGTTGCCCGGTGCATCGCCGCGAAGCGCTAGTGGAACCAGAGCCAGCCCCGCGGCGAGCGCTGTCATGAGAATCGGGGACAGGCGCTCGATCGCGCCGCGTCGAACGGCTTCGTAGAAGTCGCCAACACCCTCGACACGTTGCAAGTGTCGGATGTGCGACACCATCATGATCCCGTTGCGTGCAGCGATTCCGAACACCGTGATGAAACCGATGATCGAAGCGACCGAAAGCGCTCCGCCCGAGAGATAGACGCCGAAGATCCCCCCGATCAACGCCAGCGGTAGGTTCACCATGATCAGCACGACATCGCGGGCCGAACGGAACATGAAGTAGAGCAGGCAAGCGATGCCGAGGATGATGACGGCACCAAGCATGGCGAGCAGTCGTCCCGTCGAAGCTGCACTCTCGAACTGCCCTCCATATTCGACGTAGTAACCCGGTGGCAGGGTGACCTGCGCCTGGACCCGCGCGCGTATGTCTTCGACGACGCCGCGCAAGTCTCGACCAGCGACGTTGCACATTACGACGATCTTGCGCTGCACGTTTTCACGACTAATGAAGTTTGGGGATCGGTCTTCTCGAATCGTGGCGAGCGCAGATAGCGGGATCTTCGCGCCGCTGGGGCTGCCTACGAGAATCGTAGAGAGCAGCTCCGGCGTCAGCGCACCGGCCTCCCCGACGCGGACCACCATGTCGAATGCGTTCATCCCCTCTAGAATCTGACCGGCGACTCGGCCGCGCGTGGCTAGCTCCAAGGCGTCTGCGACTTCGCCTACCAACAAGTCATGTCTCGCGATTGCGTCGCGGTCGAACTCGACGCGAGCTGTGGGCACCTGGGCTTGCTGTTCGATGGAGAGGTCTACGACGCCGGGGATGTCCTTCATCAACGCTTCGACCTGAGTCGCAGTGATTTTCAGGCGTCCGAGGTCGTCGCCGAAGACCTTGACCGCGACACTCGCGCGGGTTCCCGACAGCATGTGGTCGATCCGGTGGCCGATCGGTTGTCCGAACGTGGCCTGGACGCCGGGGATTCCAGCAAGCTCCGCCCGCAGCGAGTCAAGTAGCGCTTCCTTGGAACGTCCTTCCTTTCCCAACCGCGTGGGTGCGTCCATGTCCAGCGTGAGGTCGATCTCGCTCGCCTCGACTCCTTGGACGTGTTCGTCCTCCTCGGCACGTCCGGTGCGCCGCCCGATCGCGACGATCTCCGGGTGTTTCATCAACGATTCCTCGACAAGGTGCGCAAGTGCATCGCTCTCCGCGAGCGACGTGCCCGGCACTGTTACGACTCCGACGACCAATGCCCCCTCGTTGAACTCTGGGAGAAAGCTGCGTCCCATCGAGAACCCAGCGGCACCGGCGGCGACGAGCATTGCCACGCTGGGTACCGCGATCATCCACGGATGGCGTAGAGCCCATGTCAACGGCTTGTGGTATGCCGCCTGCAAGAGCCGGACGAGGAGCGGTTCCCGGGCCTTTCGCACCGTGGCGCTCGTCGGGAGGAGCAACAAGCAGAGTGCGGGCGTGAGCGTGAGCGCAGTTAGCAGCGAAGCCGCCAGGGAGACCGTGAAGGCGAGCCCCAGTGGTTGCAGGAGTCGTCCCTCGACACCAGAGAGGAAGAACAGCGGCATGAACACGAGCAGAATGATGAACGTGGCGAGCACGATCGACCCGCGCACTTCGACGCTCGCTGCGTAGATGACCGCCAGCGGTGAACGCCGATCCGATGCAGGGAGCAGTGCGTTCTCGCGCAATCGGCGCACGACGTTCTCCACGTCGATGATCGCATCGTCTACGAGCGCACCGATCGCGATCGCCATGCCGCCGAGCGTCATCGTGTTGATGCTCGCACCGAGCAAGTTCAACGCGAGCACGGAGGAGAGGAGGGAGAGCGGAAGCGCCAGTAGCGTAATCACGCTGGCGCGGGCGCTGGCAAGGAAGGCGAGGACAACAAGGACGACCATGAGCGCGCCCTCGATCAGCGCCGTCGTCGTGTTGGAGATCGAGTGGGTGATGAACGATGCCTGCCGGAACAGGTTTGTGTTGATGAGCATCCCCTCGGGCAGGCCCGACTGAATCTCTGCCAGCGTGTCGTCCAGGCGCTCGGTCAGCTCCAGCGTGTTGGCTCCAGGCTGCTTCTGGATCGCGAGGATCACGCCGGGTTCGATGACCGGCTCCCAGTTCGGCCCGCGCCGAGATGCAGACCCTGTCCCGCGCTTGATTGCAGCCCCAATGGTCACTACTCCGAGGTCGGACACGGTGATCGGAACTCCGTCGCGAGTCGTGACCTTGGTGCGCGCGATGTCGTCGCGCGAGTGGACGCGTCCGAGCCCTTCGACGAGCACCTCCTGTGCGCCGGTCGTGATGACCCCAGCCGAGACGTTTTCATTAGTCCGTTCGAGCGCAAGCAACACGTCCGTGGCTGCCAAGCCGTAGCCTCGGAGCAACTCGGGCGAGAGCACGACTTGGTACTGCTTCGTGTCTCCCCCGATCGGAGTCACTTGCGAGACTCCAGCGACGGACAGGAGCCTTCGGCGGACCTGCGTGGTCGCCGTGGTTCTCAGGTCGAGCTGGCTGTGGTGGTCCGACGTAAGCGACACGAACAGAATCTCACCCATGATCGAAGACACCGGCGCGAGCTTGGGCGGCTCGACCTGCGCGGGAAGCGACCCGGTGATCGCGCCGAGTCGCTCCGTCACGGTCTGGCGCGCACGGTAGATGTCCGTGCCCCACTCGAACTCGACCCAGATGACTGCGATCCCGACCGCCGTTCCCGAGCGCACGCGGCGAACGTCCGCCGCGCCGTTCATCGCGGTCTCGATCGGAAAGGTCACCTGCGTTTCCATCTCTTGCGGGGCGAGACCGTGCCCCTCGACGAGCACCGTGACCGTTGGCGCGGTGAGGTCAGGGAACACATCGACGGGCATTCGGATCGTGACAAATGCACCGATGGCCATCACGAGGATCGAGAGAATCACGATCGTCAGCCGATTGCCGAGCGACCATCGAATCAGGAGGTTGATCATGTGTCGGCTCCTGAATCAGTGCGCGTGGCCCGCGCCGAAGGACGCAGGCGAGAGCGCGGCCAGCTTGATCAGGTACGAGCCTCGCGTGGCGACCCGCTCCCCCGGCGAGATCCCGCGCCGGACTTCGACTTGCGTGCCGTCGCGCAGGCCGAGTTCCAGGTCCCGCCTCTCGAACGTCTCACCTGACAGCATGACGTAGGCTGTCGGAAGCCCTTGCTCCATGATCACGGCATCCGCAGGTATCACGACTGCCGCCGTCACCTGATCCGTCGCCAGTGCGAGCTGGGCCAGCATCCCGCTCTTGAGTGCCCCCTCAGGATTCGGGACCTCGTAGCGAATCACGAATGTGCGTGACGCTGCGTCGATCGTGGGGGCTATGTACGCGCTCGACACCGCCGCCTCGGCAAGCTCGATGTGGTGTCCGGGCATCGAGGGGAACGTCACATGCGCCGTCGGTGTCTTGCGCACTTGCGGCAAGTCGAACTCGGAGGCGCGACCCTCGATCCAGAGTCGCGACGAATCGAGGATGCGAAACAGAGTGGCGTCCGGTGTGACGGACTCGCCTTCGACGTGCCCCGTAGCGATGATCATTCCCTCAATCGGTGCGCGCAACGGCAGGCGCACCGTGGCAGGGGCTGCGCCTTTGTCGCGAGCAGTTCGGTCCGCGATCAGGCGGTCCAGAGACTCCTTCATGCCGCGCGCGGCTTCGCCGTCGCTCCGGGCGACGGTGAGATTCTGCTCGGCTTGGTCGAGTTGAGGCTTCGTGCTCAGTCCCTCCTCGCGCAGTTGGCTGAGTCGCTCCCGTTCTCGCTCCGCGAAGAGAACTCGCGCTTGCGCCTCGCTCAGTGCGCGGGCCGTCTCCAAGACCTTGAGGTCGAGGTCGAGGCTCAGGGCCTGGAGCTGAGCCACGTCCGAGGCCGTCAGCGGCGGCTCGACCATGCCAAGTAGCTGGCCTCGCTCGACACGTTCGCCGGTCCTCGGAAGCCGTCCCGAGGATGGCCCATGCAAGCGCCCCGAGGTCGGCGGCGAGACGATCGCTGCGGCCCCCTCGGGCAGCATCGCGACAGCCGGGATCGTCAGGCGCTTCGACAGCGTTTGCGGCGACGCCCGAGCAAGGAGGAGCTTCACTCTCCATTGCTGCTCCATCAAGAAGGGGATCTCGTTCGGTTGCGGCTCCTCCACGGCGCTGCTCGCGGCTTGCCAAGCTGACTGCGCATCCGCGTAGACGTGGACTTCTCCCAGGTCGAGTGTCTCTTCGACCTGCTCGCTGACGACGCGAAGGCGCGCGCGATGGGTCCCAGTCTCCGAGAACACGCCCTCGGGCACGAAGAGTCCGTCTCGCTTCGGCGCGTCTGCTACGAGGACCGTCGATCCGATCTCCAGACGCACCTTGCCCGCGCGGACTGGTTCCCCTGTAGCGCTGACCGTCAGGTGGGCGAGGAACCGGGCTTGAGATCCCCGCACCAACGGCGGGTGTTCCATGAAGAGCAGCGCTCGGTCGCCGAAGACGGTCTTCGTCTCCGGTTCGAGTTCGGCCGCCGTGCTCGGCGGCTGCTCGTGCTCGTGTGGGTGGGAGTCGGAAGGCTTGCAGCCGGAGACGATCGACAGGCAGGCGAGAAACGGAAGGGCGGAAACGAGAGAACGATGCTTCACGAGGGCTCCTTGAACGCTGAAATCGACGCGAAAGCGCGATCGCAGACGACGACCGCGCACCTCCGAACACCCCGCGTGGAAGCGGGGCGAGGCGCGCTAGATCAGGAGCGCTCGACTGGAGCTAAGAAGTATCGCGGTCCCCGAGCGTTGTCGTCGAACCTGGGGCAGATCCGCTCGAACGACCGGCGGCAGTGGCGGTGGGCGAAGCAGTACGCCACTGCACAGCACCGCGACATGAAGCGTCTGTAGGTGGGCGGTCAGTGCCGCACTCGTGACGTTCGTGCTCGGCCCTGCCACGAGCACGGGAGGCAACTCGATGAGAACGCCCCCGTGCTCCTCCACGGGAACATCCGTCATCGGATGTTGATGATCGTCATCCTCGTGTTGCGAGTGATGCCACGCAGCCGTCGTCCGCGACATGGACTCGGCGGGTGTCGAGGCGAGCACGTGAAGGTGCTGTCCAATTTCGTCGTGCGCGTGAAGCAATGCTGCGCGCCCGCCGAGCACCTGTGCGAGGAGCAGCACCGGAACCAAGAGCCACCGCAACCGCACGCGCGATCGCGTCGGATTCCTGTTTGCTCGGGAGTGGTGACCGCCCATATGGGGGAAGGCGTAGCACGACGGACGGGCCGTCCGCAAGGCCCGTGATTCCGCCGCTCCTCCGGTTGAGGACTCTCGGGGCCGCGAGACCTCGCTACGGGCGGCCATCGGACCCCGACCACGCATGGGCCGACGAAGCGGTCACTGCGACCGGACGCCATTCTCGGCGCTGCGGCTCCTTGCCGCCACTTGAGCTTGTCGGCCAGGCCGCCGAGGTGGGCGTTCGGTTGCCGCCGCATGGGCCGCTGTCGCTGTTCGGTCAGCGAGGGCTCGCGCCGCGCACGAGCCGGTACGGCTGAGGCGCTGTGCGCCCGTCGGTCGGGACGCGCCACTCCAGGTTGTCGGCACGGTTGTTCGTCACGTCGCCGTCCTTGTGGTGCGGAACGTGCTCAGGCGAGGGCTGCGGTCCGACGTGCGCTTTGCACACCAGCGTCGCCAGCGGTGCGAGATAGTAGTCGCCGTTCTCCATTTCGAGTACCGCGTACACGTCTCCGTTCGGGTTGAGGACCGCACTCTCGGAGTCGTCAAAGATAGGCACGTCGTTCGGGATCATGTTGTCTTTCAGGTTGATGGTCGATCGACTTCCGCCCAGCCAAGTGCTCGACGCCAGTCCGATCGCAAGGTGTCCGAGCGTAGTCGTACGCCAACGTACCGCGGTCATTCACTGGAAGATGTGTGCTCCTGAATCAGCTTTGGATTGGAACTTTCTTCCTGGTAGTTCGTGGTCGGACGCTCAGCGGCATGAGATGCACCGTCGAACAGTGATCGGTTCTCGCTCACAGCCGCCTCGACATCGGCGTCCGGCTTAGCCTCGGGGAATGAACGGCGAACCCTGTCGAGCAGGTTGAACGTGCGCGCGTGCGCCCGCTTGAGCAATCGCTCGTAGGTCATCGGGCGGATGACCGCGTTCAGCGAGATTGCGCTCGCCGACGCCGTCGGGAGCCAGCTTGCTGCCGAGCACGAAGGCGTCGAACCGCGTCGAGGGCTGGACGACGTTACCCGAGCGCAGTGCCGCGATGTAGTCCTCGGGCTGCGCGACCTCTTTCCGCGTCAACGTCGCGCCGCCGTGCTTGAGTTCGACGATGAGGACCTTCGCGATCCCGGAGACCTCCCCGTCAGCGTCGAAGCCGTCCGTGTTGTAGACGCCGATCGAACGATCGGGCAAGGCGACGAAATCGGGTCGGAGCTGGCTGATTCCCGTCGTGTCGCGTTGGAACAGCTCGCGTACGATCGTCACAAGGGAACGATTCGAGCGGAAGTGCAGCGACTCGTACTCCGGTCCAAAGATCCACAGGCCATGCTCGAACAGCGGTTGCAGATCGTGCAACTCGTCGGCACGCTCGCGCTGTAGCAGTTGCTCCAGCTTGTCGATGAGGTTCAAGCGCCATTCGAGTTCGCCGAGCACGTGTTCCGCGTCGTTCGCGGTCCAGCGCTTGAAGATGGCCGCCCACTTGTCGATGTCGTCCGGCGAGCATGTAGCGATCTCCGCGAGGAGGTCGTACGTCGTGCGCGCCTTCTCCATGTTGGCGAACACGGCGACCGCCTTCGTGAGATCACCTTGCGAGATGCTAGGACACTTCGCGAGCACCGCCTCCGTGAACTCGCCGACGACCCGGCGCGAGAGCGGCGCGAGGTCCTGGATCGCCACCGCGGTTTCGTTCAATGCCTCGCGCTTCCGCGTCGCGCGTCCCTCCGCAAGGTGGACTTCGAGGCGTCGAATGACGTGCTCGCGCGCCAGCTTCATCACCTTGTTCGATTCTTCGGTCGCGTGAAAGCCAGTCCAATCCGCCTTTACGTGAGGCTTCAAGAGGTCGGCCTTGATCACGTAGCTCAAGGGCTTCGCGACTGAACTGCGGCCGTCCAAGATGGCCCCGGCGTTTTCGAGGCCATCCCACGACGGACTGCCGACCATGCGACCCTGCACCCACCATGTCAGACCCCGCAGATTCGTGGTCCGGTCGCTGGCTTGCGGGTTGATCTCCGTGATCTCGATCTCACCGAGTCCCTCGATCACGAGTATCGCGGAGTTCACGGTGTCGAGGTCGAGCAAGGCCAGTGCGGAGCCGTTGAAGATGATGGAGAACTCGGGGTCCACGAGGAACTTCGACCCAATCGCCGTGGCGAGCGACTCGGCGTCCACGCGATTGCGCTGGATCACGGCCGCGATCCGTGTCCCGTGTCCTGGCTTCTTCTTCTTGATCGGCTCGCTGAACTCGAACGGCCCCCGGCCGCCATTGGTCAGCTTCACCTCGACGGCGAGCGACCAACCGTCCCTCCACGTCTCGATGTGGTAGCTGTTCGCAAAGCAGAAAGCTCCGTGGCGACCCTTGCCGCTCTGGCCGAACGCGACGCGATTCTTCTTGTGCTGCTTCTTGTCGGCGGGAACTCCGCGAACTTGCCCTGCTCGATCTGTCGGTTGTAGCCGAGCGTGCGCCAGCGTGCGCTGAACTCCTCCGCCGTCATCCCGGTGCCGTCGTCCTCGATCGAGAACTCCTCACCCGTTTCCGACCGGCCACTTGATCCGAACGCTGCTCGCGCCCGCGTCGTAGGCGTTCGCAACCAGTTCGGTGAGCGCGAGCCTGCCGTCCTGCATGAGCTGACCCGCGTGGTCCGCGAGGAACGTGGCTCCGAAGGTCACGCCCGCGTCGAGGACGTTGGTCTGTCGCTGTGCCATCGGCTCGCCGGGCTCCGCTCAGGTAGCAGACATCGTGTCTAGCGGCCGGGTCAAGGCTTCCACGTCCGGGATCGCATCCGGTCGATCAGCTCCTGGGGTGCGATGTGGTCGAGGTAGCGGCTCGTCGTCGAGAGGTTCTCGTGGCCGAGCTGGGCTCGGATGATGTTCATCGGCGTTCCCTCGCGGGCGAGTTCGGCGGCGTGGGTGTGCCGAAGGCCGTGGGCGTGGACGCGCTTCTCGATGCCCGCCTTGTCGGCGAGGCGCGGGAGCAGCGCGCGCACGTACGGCGACTTCACGGGCTCGCCCCGGAGCGTGCAGAAAACAGGCTGCCGTCCGTTCAGGCCGAGCTTCGTGCGGCGGTCCATCCAGCGTTCGATGACCGCGAACGACTCGTGATCGAGCCCGACCACGCGCGCCTTGTCGCCCTTGCCGTGCCGCACGACGACGCGGCCCTCGGCGGAGTCGAGGTCCTTCGGGTACAGGCCCAACGCCTCGGAGATCCGCAGCCCTGTCCTGTAGAGCAGCGTGAGCAGCGCCCGGTTCCTGATCCCGGTCGGCGCGCGATTCGAGCACGCGCGCACGAGCTGTCGCACTTCGTCCTCGGAGAGGATCTCCGGCGGGTAGGTCTTGCCCTTGTTCTTGGGTTCGCGCGGTCGGGAGGCGTCGAGTTGGTCGGCCATGCAGGGAGGATTACGCTTTTACATGAAAGCGTAACCCATGAGCACCTATCGGCCACCCCAGCGTCGAAAGCGTAACTGAATCGGCCGGAGCACGGGTCCTCCGGCCAACCCAGAAAGAAGTTCCTGAACCGCCTGGGAGCCTCCAGGATCGCGCCGGAGGCCCTCAAAACCCTCCGGGGCCGTCCGAGACGCATCGCGGCGCACAGGACGGCTCCGGCGCGGCCGGACGCGACAGCCCCAGGATCGAGGCAGGCCATCTTCCCTGTACGGGGGGCGCGGATCCAGGGGCGCGTGAGTCCGAGGCCCTCAAAGCGCGCCGTGCTCAAGGGGCGTCGGCAGCCGCAAGGGCAACGGGCGGTGGTTGGACCGGAGGGGGGGCCTGCACAGACTTCGCCGCTTCCGACGCTTCCTTCGTCTTGGGCGGCGCGCAGTGCGCCAGGATCGACTCGCAGAGTCGCTGGAGTGTCGGCGACCGCATTCCGGCGCTCCACGCCTCGCTGAGCCAGCCCGCGATGAACAGTGGGTGCTTGGTCAGGCTCTTCACTTGCCCGAGGTCCACCCTCGCCTTCTCGTAGAACGGCTTCAACTTCTCCTGATCGAACTCGGCGCTGAGGATGGTCCCAATCTCCGACGGCCACATGACGACATCGGCGCGCCACAGCGTGTCCTTCGGGAAGGGCTCGGGCTCGTCAATCCCGCACAGCCGAAGGATCGCAGCGTTGTCTTTCGCGTGGTCCTTTCTCTTCTCTTCGTCGGTCTCGTGGCCGTCGGAGTCGAAGACGACGAGGGTGGCGACTCCGAGATGTCGAGCCACCGCCAGAGGGACGACCATCGGTCCCTTCCCATCCACCGGCAAAACGTGACATCCGCTTCGCCGCAGATCATCCAACCGGCCAAGGAGATCGAGGTAGGTCAGAATGTACGCTTGGTCCTCGCGGCCCTCGCAGAGCACGAGCCGGGGAGAGAAGAAGATCTCGTTTACGTTCGGCCACAGCGCGTGCGACAGCTTCGCGCGTGCAGCTCCGATCCGCTTCAACTCCTTCTTCCCGGTCGCCTTTGCGAGCAGCTCACCGATCTTCGCCTTGGATCCGTGTCCGACTGTTGCCACCGACTGGGCTTGGTTCTTTCGGACGAGACGAACGTTTTCGAAGACCTCGCCGCTGACGAAGAACGGGCTGTGCGTCGTGACCATGACCTGCGATCGCTTCTCCGCGAGGTCCAGAAGCACGCTCGAAAGATGTCTACACTGCGGCGGGTGCTGGTACAGCTCAGGTTCTTCGATGGCGAGTAGCAGCGTCGGTTGATTACCGTCACTCGACGATGCCAACTCCTGGAGCAACGCGAGTATGTAGGCCCGCTGGAGCCCGTGGCCGAACCGGCACAGGTTGCCCGAGAACGGACCCTCTCCAGCGAAGACCTGCGCGAACGGTTCATCAACCTTGACCGACTTCTTGGGGTCTTGCTGCCACTTCAGCGCAAGCGAAACGTCGGGGTGCGCCCATTCCCCGAGCCTATGCTCCAGCGCTCTGGACAACGTGTCTAGCGCGCCCTGTTGGGAAGCGAGCATCGCCTCGTAGCTGGACCGCGCGGCGTCCTCGATCTTCTTCAGCTCTCCAGCGAAGTCGATCTTGGCACGGACGCCGCGTTCCAAGAGTCGGCCGATAGCGGTGTTCTTCGCCTCTGCTTGCTCGGACGCCGCATCCTTCACGGCGGGCACGTAGACCCACTGAACGTGACGGGCGAGGCGGTTCTCACCACCTGTGAACCCATAGAACTCGTCCGGGCTCGGTCTGAGCTTCGTCAACGCGGGATGAGATGCCTCGTACGAGCGAAGAGCGGCGACCATATCTGCCTTCGATGACGCCTTCGCAAGGTCGGTGAACTTCTCGCGTAGTTCAGCGAACACCTTCTTCAGCTCATCGTTCTTCTTCTTCGCCTTCTCGGCATCGAAGAAAGGCGCGAACTCGTCCATGACCATTCGCTGGCCGTGCTGGACGACGGGCGCAGACTTCTGCGTGGCGTCGAAGACCGCCTGCGCGGAGATCACGAGCTGGTCGTTGCGGTAGTAGTCGGCGAACTCCTTCTGCGCAGCGTCGTTGAGGTCCACGAACGTGACGGTGATGGTCACAGGCTCATTCGTGTGTCCGCGATGGAAGTCCTCCTCGTGAAGCTCCTCAACGTCCGGCGTAGAGCTAGTCTTCTCGCGGAAAAACACGTTGAGCGCGCAAAGTACGGTCGACTTCCCAGCCCCGTTCGCTCCCACGAAGCACGTGTAGTCGTCAAGGTCGATCGTCTCGTCCTTGAAGGCCCGGAAGTTCCCGATCCGTATCGCCTTGATCTTCATGTGCGAGTCCCTTGAGTGCTGTCGGCGCTTCTAGCCCGCCGCCTTCTTGTCGTACGTCAGGCCGAAGACGGTGTCCGTCAGCCACCGCCGGAACGACTCGTTGTCGCTGAACTGCTTGAACAGCTCGGTGTCGTCCTTGAGCACGGCCGTCATCACGCGCGCGAGCGCCTTGTCGTGCTCGATGCGCGCGTTCTGCTTGTCGGAGTTCGCCTTCGCGTTCTGGTAGGCGGCGTCCGCCGCGACCTGGGCGGGGATCTCCTGCGTGATGAGCCTGTGGACGCGGTCGGAGTCGGTCCACGCGATCTTGCCGAACTGATCGTTGAAGCTCTTCACGATGTTCGAGAGCCGATCCAACTCGGGCTCGGGCTTGCGTCCACCGCCGGTCGTCGGAACGGGTTCGATCTCCGCGTCCTGATCCGGGAGCTGAATCCTCGTGACAGCCTGCTTCTCGACTCGGTAGCTGTCCATGTCGATCGCGTCGAGGATCCCCTTCGACAGGTCCTCCTCCATCGGTGCGGGCAACTTCGGGACGAGGAAGGTCAGGAAGATCGAGAGCTTCTCCCACTCCGCGTTCGTGTACGTGAGGATCGAAGCCAGGAACCCGTACGTGCGCAGGAACGCCTTGGCCTTGCCCTTGAAGTCCACCTGCCCGTCCTCGTCGAGCTGTGCCGTGTACGTCGCAACACACGCATCGAGGATCGGATCCAGCTTCTCGCGGTCCGCGCCGTTCAGGTACAGCTCGACGAACGCCGCGACCTGATCGTTCGCGTACACCTGCGCGCCATCGAACCCTGACTTGAGGTCGTGCAGCTTGTTCGGATCGGTCTCCTCGCTGAGGATCGTCGTGCGGTAGTAGTCGGAGAACGCCTCGCGGATCGTGTCGGCGTCGTTCTGGAAGTCGAGCACGAACACGTCGTGCTTCTCGGGGTGCGCCCGATTGAGACGCGAGAGAGTCTGCACGGCCTTGATGCCCGCAAGCGGCTTGTCCACGTACATGGTGTGGAGCAGCGGCTCGTCATACCCGGTCTGAAACTTGTCCGCGCAGACGAGGATGCGGTACGGGTCCTCCTGGATCGTGTCGGCGATCTTGTTCGAGGGGAATCCGTTGAGCGACGCCTCGGTGACCTTCGCTCCGCCGTACTCGTGCTCGCCGGAGAACGCGACGATCACCTTCCAAGGGCTCTTGCGTTCGGCGAGGTAGTCGCGCATCGCGTGGAAATACTGGAGCGCGCGCTCGATGCCGTTGCAGACGACCATCGCCCGCGCCTTGCCGCCGATCTTGTTCAGGCCGAGCACTTGCTCGTGGAAGTGATCGACGATGATCTCGGCCTTGAGTCGGATCGCGTGGTCGTGACTCTCGACGTACCGACGCA
>Ga0172376_10002148_pt1 | contig 24449 bp, 16 predicted proteins | sample Lak35m_FD_121114 | JGI IMG/M metagenome (GOLD analysis project Ga0172376, IMG submission 121114) | Freshwater microbial communities from Kabuno Bay, South-Kivu, Congo - kab_092012_35m | ecosystem: Environmental > Aquatic > Freshwater > Lake | place: Democratic Republic of the Congo: South-Kivu...
CCGAGACTGCGCGGTCAGTGACATAACCACCACCACCACCACCACCACAATCACCACCACCACCACCACCACCCCCCCCACCACCACCCCCCCCCCCCCCACACCCCCCCCACCCCCCCCCCCCCCCCCCCCCCAAAAAAAAAACCTGACGACAAACCACATGAAAGCCAACGCCGGCGGAAATCTCGAACCACAACACGTCTACGGACGCGACCACTTCATCGATCACCTCTGGCAAACCCTCGAACTCCAGTCCATCCTCCAGTCCGGCGAAAGACGAACAGGCAAAACCCAGATCCTTCGCAAAATGCTGCAACAGCCCAGACCCGGCTGGAAACCCGTCTTCCACGATCTCGAAAAAATCCACTCGGCAATCGAATTCGCTGAACTTGTCTTCAACGACATCCAGCAGTTCCTCGGCACCGCGACTCGCGCCAAAAATGTCATCCAGCGATGGTTCGAACACAACGAAACCGATTACATCAACCTCAAAGGCCGCACGTGGAAACAACTGCTGAACGCCGCCGTCAATGACCTCGACAAAGCCAGCCAGAACGAAAAACTTGTGTTCCTCTGGGATGAAGTCCCCTGGATGCTCGACAGCATCTGCCGCCACGAAGGACTTGCCGTCGCCGCTCAGGTGCTCGATGCCATCCGCAGCCTCCGCGTCGAACACTCAAGCTTCCGCGTCATCCTCACTGGCTCCATTGGCATTCACCACATCCTCGCCAGGCTCTCCGCCGCCGGAATCCCCACACCCGCAATCAATGATCTGTACCACGCTCATGTTCCGCCTCTGAATCCTGCTGATGCCGTGCACCTCGCCACAGATCTGCTGACAGGCGAAAACATCCGCTGCAGTCACCTCAATGATGTTGCCCACTGCCTTGCACAGGAAGTTGAATACCAGCCCTTCTACATCCAGCACATCGTCGCCCACCTTAGACTCAAACAGGCGTCCGTCACCCCCGACCAGCAGCCGGAACTCTCAGTCCCGCAGCTGAAACAGCACCTCGCCACATGCACCTCAGCACCACCCGACCACGATCACCTGCTGCAGCTGCTCAGACTGCTCAATGCAGACCACTACATCACTCGCAATACCCACGGACACTTTAACTTCCGCAGTCAGCTCATTCGACGCTGGTGGAAACTGGATCAAGCCCTGTGAATACTGCTGCCCAAACACAAACCGGACACCACCCTGTCAGCCGCTTCGCTCCACACCAGACCCCGCCGCTGGTGCTCAATGCCATCTCCGTAAACACACATCGCCTGCTCACAAATCTGCAGGAACAAATTACCGCCAATCTGCCCTCCGGAAGCACTCACCACGTCCTGCTCTACGGCCCCCGCGGCTGCGGCAAATCACACATCCTGACTCTCCTTTGGCACAGCCTGCACAGCTCGACACAAACCGCCGAAAAACTCCAGATCGCATGGCTCCACGAACTGCAAACCATCACGTCGCTCCCACAGCTGCTCCTGGCTGTCTACCAGTCGCTCGCCCTCCACTACCCACACGACTACTCCCACGACTGGCTCAATCAGCTCCTCGAACATGCCCCCGCCGATGTTGCCGAAATCCTCACCCGCCGACTCGCCGCACGATTCACGAACCGCCGACTCATTCTGTTCATCGAAAACCTCGACCAACTGTTCACCGGACTTGGCAGCCAGGGCCAGAAACAACTCCGAGCACTGCTGCAGGAACAGCCCTTCGCCTGCCTCATCTCCACCACACGACAACTCTTCCAGTCCGTCACTGACCGCAATCAGCCATTCTTTGGATTCTTCCAGCCCATTGAAATTCCGCCACTCTCACTACAACACACCCGCCAGCTCGTCTCCGCCGTTGCTCGCACCCGCCATAAACCGGCCCTCGCAGACACCATCCTGTCACCCGACTTCCTCAGCGCCACCAGCACTCTCCACCAGCTCACCAACGGAAACCCTCGCGCCTGTATCACTTTCGCCACACTGCTGACCGATACGGCGCCTGAACACGTTTCCACAGCGATCTGCGGCACCATCGACGACCTCACACCCGACTGCCTGCTGCCCCTCAGTGAACTGTCGCCACTGCAAAGACAAATCATGCAGCTGCTCTCCGAACACCACTCCGCCATCAACCCCAAAGAAATCGCCCGCAGGCTGCTCACTGAACAGGGCAGCGTCGGCAAACAAATCCGACTGCTCGCAGAATCCGGCCTGCTCACGTCTCGACAGCGCGGTCGCGAAACGTGGTACGAAATCAAAGACACACTCCTGCGACTCGCCTGCCAGCACTGCACCCCAGGCCTGACTCCCGCAATCGTACACTTCCTGCTCCACTGGAATCAGGCACGCCTGCTCCGGCAAACGCCCGCACAGCTCCCTATGCTGCTCGCAGAAAATGCCCCGCCGTATAACGCACCAGGCGATCCAGCTGACAAATTCGCCGCCATCTTTTTGCTCCACGAACAGCTCGACTCACTGCAAAATGGCATTCGCCAGATGCTGGACATGCTCCAGCCACTCACCGCAGCCCGACTCCTGCCACTCGCCGTCGGACTGCTTCGATCACTGCCAAAATTGGCACAATGCCGCTTCGCACCCGACAGACTTCGCGACTGCGCAGCTGCCGTCTTGCAGCAAACCGCTCAATTCCCACAGTTCCAAATTGCCGGTCGACTGTTCCAGACAGGCATCCGCTGCATCATCAGCGGCAACCAGGCAGAATTTGTGCCCCTCGTACAGCTCGAACGCACCATCCTGCAGCAGGCACTCAATCCGGCCACCGCAGTCGACACCCAGCCAGTTAACCCGCCTTCCGGATTTCCCCCCGCTCCACTCGCTCCCGCTCCTGACGCACCAGCTCCAGACGCCGACGACGACCATTCCTGCTGAAACGATTGGCAAAATCAATCAGCCACGGCGCCAGCCGATTCAGCAACGACAAACCATGCGCCATCGGAGTCACCAGCACCCTGCGTCGATCTCGCAAAATTCCTCGCAGCGTCGCCGCCGCTACCTGCTCCGCCGTCGCACACAGCCACGCCGGCGGCTGCGGAACACTGCCACCGCTCCGCAGCGACTGACCCGAATCATACAAATTCGTCAGCACCGGACCCGGACAAATCGCCGTCACTCCCACTCCCCTGCGACCATACTCCGCACGCAATGCCTCCGTATACCCCACCAGCCCAAACTTGCTCGTGTGATACGCCGCCAGACGGCCTCCCGCCACCAAACCCGAGATACTGCACATGTTCACAATGTGAGGATCCTCGCGCAGCAACAAATGCGGCAACAACTGTTGAGTAATCCGGATCGGAGACAGCAGATTGATGCTCAGCAGCCAGTCCCACTGCCCCTGAGACATCTGGTCCGTCGGCCCATAACAGCACACCCCCGCATTGTTGATCAGCAAATCAATCCCGCCCGTCCGCTCCAGCGCACTCTGCACCACATCATCCACCGCGGCTGCATCCGACAAATCACACACAGCCACCAGCACCCGCACTCCACTTCCCGATAACTCCGCCTGCAGCCGCTCCAGTCCCGCCACATCCCGATCCACCAAAAACAAATCACACCCCGCAGACGCCAAAGCACGAGCCAGCGCGTGACCAATGCCCGCTGCCGCCCCCGTCAGAAATGCCGTCCGACCCGCCAGTGTTTTCATCACCCAACCTCTGCCCGTCAGAACGTCAGCACCTGCCACAAACCTGAATAATCATCCGTCCAGCGCAACACCCGATCACTGTCCGACGGCAGCGTTGCCGCACTGTCAATCGCCGGATCCTCCAGCACTGCCGAATTCTCCGTCAGTAAAAACCACGTCGAACCAAAAACACCCGTCGTATCATCATTGCCATTTGAAACCTCAATCGCCCGCCACCCCAAATGCTCGGCCATCCCCCGCGCCACCGGAGCCAGATCCAGAAAACGATTCGATATGTGCACTGCCAGCACCCCGCCACCACGCAAATGACGACGATAAATCTCAGCACACTCCGTCGTCAGCAGATGCACCGGTATCGCATCACTGCTGAATGCATCAATTGCCAGCACATCAAACTGCTGAGACCCAGCTGCTGTCGCCAGCTCATGCTCCAGCATAATCCGCGCATCACCCAGCACCACCGTCTTTTCCGCTTCACTGTCCGCCAGATACGTAAACACACCCTTCGTCGATAACTCCACAACGTCGGGGTTGATCTCATAAAAACGGAACATATCCCCCTTGCGACCAAAGGCTGCAATCGTACCCGTACCAAGGCCGACCACCCCGACCCTCAGACCGTGCCCGTCACCCGCTTTCGCCTGCGCGCGAGCCGACTGGATGGCCAGACCCAGCCCGCTCACATAACCATAATACGTCGTCGGCTGCCGACACCAGTACTCATCCTCAAACTGAAATCCATGCCGGATCTGACCATGCGTCAAAGACACCTTCGACGGAAGCAGATTGCCCTCCGCGTCGTACTCGCCCTCACTCTCTGCCTCATAACGCTTCACCCGCAGCACACCATAAAAATTCCGCGACACCGCCACCACATTCCCCTGCTTCGCATCCGCCTCGTAAATCTCCCACAGCCGCAACCCCAGCACCAGCAGCAAAGTCGCCCCCGGAACCACTAAAAACAACCCCAGCTCAGGCTTCCCGCGACCCCGAAATCCACGCGCCGCAACATCCAGCAACACACCAGACAATGCCGTGTACACCAGCGCTGAAATCGTCTGCTTCACCGCCAGCTCAATCGAAGCCGCACCCAGCAGCAGCAAAGTTGCCGCCACCCCGCCGCAAAGCACCGAATACAGAGCACGCATCCGCGGCGTACCGCGAGAAAATGCCCAGTAAATTACAATCGAAACCAGGATCGGCAGGACTGCACCCGCCACACACTTTCGCAGCAGCACCGACTGCAGCAGCACCCGACCAAAACCGCCCCCGCCAATAACACCCTCCTCAAAGGCCGCCGGAGCCTGCCACCACACAAATCCCACCAGCCACACCAGCTCCAGCACCCCCAGCCCGGCCCACAACATGGTCACCCTGACAAATCTCTCCTGCAGCAAACTCGTCACCAGCAGGCCAACAGTCACGAGGCCGCCAAACCCCGACACCAGCATCGTCCAGTCCACATCCGACAGATTCTGCTCCACCGGCCGCAAAAACCAGCCCGACACAATTACCAGCTGAGCAGCAGCGGCAGACGCCAGCACCCAAAAATGCAGCCGCGGCGTCAATAGCCAGACACGCTGACAAACCATCGCCAAAAACACCGCTGCAGCCACCAGCGCCAGCCCCGAATGATATTCGTAGTAGCCGGAAAACAAACGCGGAGCACCCAAAGCAACAAACAGACCACCTAATGCACCGCCAGCCGAAATCACCACAAAATACAACGTCAGCCACCGCGCCGCCGGACGCAGACCATACAACTCACCATGACAACACATACACCCCGCAAACAACACCGTCGAAAACACCGCAATCTGCAGCACAAGCCCCGCATCCGCACCGTCCAGCAGCACGTCACTTACCACCGGACACCCCAGCACCAGCAACACCGCAAACACGCTGCGGTTATACCAGCGAGGACTGTCAAAACACAAAATAAACGACAACAGATACAGACTCAGCGGCAGAATCCAGAGAAATGGCACTGTCGCCACATCAATGCACAATTGATTCGTCGTTGCCAAAAACATCACCGAGCTGGCAGCGGACAGCAACAGCCACAAACCCATCGTCAGCAGCGAAGGACGCGGAGTCCGCTCGTCTGCCACTGGCCGCGAAGACACCGCCTGCTCAACACCCGACTCAACACCGCCCGCAATCAAAGCCCGCCCCAGTCGCCAGACCGGCATACCACACAACGCCGCCAGCACCACATAGCCCACATACAAAACACTCCACGACAACACCTGACTGCGCAATGTCAGCACCGGCTCGAACACAAACGGATAACTCAACAAAGCCAGCAACGATCCCACATTCGACAATGCGTACAGCCGCCACGGAGATGTACCCGGATTCGTCCACGTAAACCACCGCTGCATCAGCGGACCTGTCGTCGCCAGCACGAAATACGGTGCTCCCACTGTCGCTGCCAGCAGCAGCAAAATACGCGACAAAGGAGCCTCACCGGCCGTCGGCTTCCACATGACGTCAGGAGCAATCGGGAGCCACAACAGTGACACCAGCACCAGCACACTGTGCACCTGCACCTGACGACGAGCCGACAGGCGAGACGTCAGCAAATGCGAATACAAATATCCGCCCAGCAGCAAAATCTGGAAAAACAGCATGCACGCCGTCCAGATCGATGGACCCCCGCCAAACCAGGGCAAAATGTAACGCCCCGTCAGCGGCTGCACCTGAAACAGCAAAAAAGCACTCAAAAAAATCGTGACCGCAAAACGAAACATACGCGCCTTTCCCGGGAAGATGCGACAGTATAGCCGCAAATCGGCCACCCCCCGCAAGTCCAGTGCCGCTAAAACTGCCCCGCTGCCTCAGCCAGATGCAATTCCCGAAAAACTGGACCAGTCCCGACTTTTCCCGCCAGGATCCCGCAACCCGCTGCGAACGAAACATGTGTTCTCCTGTTTCGGGGAATTCCATATGCGGCTGACCTTGACCGAAAGACAGATTCTCACAGAATGTCACTCTGGCCCGCAGCGGTTGATCCAACAGTCGCCTCGACCGCCTCCTGCCAGTTCCTCTTCGCTCGCAAAGGACCCTTCATGTTGCTGGCTCGTTTCCGAAATTCGCTGCTCGCCGCCACCCTGATGCTCAGCGCCCTCGTCGCCTCCGCACAGGCACAGACCTCCTCCGGTTCGCGGATCACCGCCAGCCAGATTCTTCCTCGAGACACCTACCTGTTCCTGAACATCACCAGCGTCGCTGACCTCAAAAGCCAGGCAGTTCAGTCCGCCATCGGTCAGATGATCGCCGATCCCGCGATGGACAACTTCCGCAACAGCATCGTCGGTGCAGTCGGCGGCCAGGTTGCTGAAGGTGCCGCAAACATTCAGGCTGCTCTCGGCATGAGCGCCGAAGAGCTGCTGTCAATTCCCACCGGCGAAATGACAGTCGCCTTCTCCAAAGCCCCCCCCAATCGCATGGGTGTTGTTCTCTATATGGACTACGGCGATCACGAAGCACAGCTGAAAAGCCTGCTCGACAAGGCTCTCCCGGTCCTGCAGAACAGCCCCGTGCTCGAAGCTGCTGACGTCGAACACGACGGCACCACGATCACCATGTTCAAAAACACGTCCGAATCCGCACAGGCCACCCCCCTCGCAAAAGAGTTCGGCTGGTTCCTGAAAGATTCCCGCATGGTCGTGTCCAACAGCAGCGCTCTGCTGAAACTCGCACTCGACAACTGGGATGGCACCGCCGAAAAGACCTTCGCCAAAAACGAAAGCTGGAACTACATCCTCGAGAAAACCGAAACGAAGCCAGGCAACGGCATCGCCACCGTCTACTTCGATCCCATCGGCCTGTTCACACAGCTCGTCCAGACCGGCTCGCTCGGCGAAGCCGGACTGCAGGCCGGTATGGCCATCTCCGTCTTCCCAATGCTCGGCCTCAACCAGCTCAAAGGACTCGGCGGCACCATCGAACTGAATCCGGAAGGCTACGAATCCAGCCAGCAGCTGATGATCTTCGCCGAACAGCCACCCACCATGCTGATGCAGATGTTCCAGCTCAGTGACGTCGAAAAAACACCGCCGTCCTGGGTCAAGGAAAACGTCACCTCATGGACCGCCACACACTGGAAAGTCGAAGAAGCCTACAAAACCGTCGAAATGATGGTGGATATGTTCCAGGGCCCAGGATCCCTCGCACGAATGATCGATGAAGCCTCCGAACGTGACCCAGGCATCCACGTCAAGGAAGACATCATCGACCAGCTCGACGGACGCGTACAACTCGTGTCAGCCACTGGAAATGCTTCCAATATCGCCGAAGCCAACGACATCCTGATCGCCGTCGGCTGCAAAGACACCGCCAAAATGACTCAGCTGCTCACCACCGTCGCTGCAACACCCGGCTTCCCGGCGGTTGAACGCGATATTAATGGCACCAAAGTCTACGAACTCGAACTGGGCGCCGGCGCCGGAAAGATTTCACTCACCGCTGCCAATAACATGCTGCTCGTGGGAATCGGTGGCGGACAGCTCGAAATGGCAATCCGCGATACCTCCGACGTGCGACCACTGGCTGAAACTCCAGCCTTCCAGGCAGTCGCTAAACACTTCCCGGAAAACGCCCGCCTGGTCGGCTTCTCTCGCCCCAGCGAAAGCGTACGATCCATGTACGACATGCTGAAAAAAGGCGACGTGGCCGAAAGCTTCCCCGGAATGGACGAAGTCCTGTCCCTTGTCGACTTCGCAGCTCTGCCGGAATTTGAAAAGGTCGCCAAATATCTGACCCCCGGCGGCAGCTACTGGGTCGGTGACGAAAATGGCATCATTCTCAAAGCCTTCTCACTGGAAATTGCCCAGTAGCCCCGGTCGGGACTGCTGACAATACAACGGTGCAGTGCACACGGCGGGGCTGACGAATTTTTTTCGCCAGCCCCGCTTTCTTTTCCAGCCGTAAAAAATGCCGCAATCCCCCCGCCTCGATAGCATGCCAACAGCTATCCGCTAGAATCCACCAGTCGCAAATCTCCCTTTTCTGCCGGCACCCGCACGGATCTCGCACAGTGACAACAGCCGCCTCCACCGCATCAGGCTCGCACTACACTGTACTCGCCCGTCGCTTTCGGCCTCAGGCCTTCGACGACGTTGTCGGACAACAGCACGTCTCCAAAGCACTCCGCAACGCCATCCGTGCCGGCCGCGTCGCCCACGCCTACATGTTCACCGGCGCACGCGGTGTCGGCAAAACGTCCACCGCCAGAATCCTCGCCAAAGCACTCAATTGCCCCCACGCCGTCGACGGTATTCCCTGCAACCAGTGCGACATCTGCCAGGGTATCTCCGCCGGAAATGACGTCGACGTCATGGAAATCGATGGCGCGTCCAATCGCGGTATCGACGACATTCGCCAGCTGCGCGCCACCGTCGGCGTCCGTTCCATGCGAACACAGTTCAAAGTCTACATCATCGACGAAGTCCACATGCTCACCAAGGAAGCCTTCAACGCTCTCCTCAAAACACTCGAAGAACCACCGCCAAACGTAAAATTCATCTTTTGCACCACCGAACCCAACAAAGTTCCCGATACCATCCTCTCACGCTGTCAGCGATTCGATTTCTCCAGCATCGCCGAAGCCTCCATCGCAGATCGACTGCGTGACATCGCCACACAGGAAGGTTACACAGTCGCCGAAGATGCCCTCGAACTGGTCGCCCGCCGCGCTCGCGGATCCATGCGCGACAGCCAGTCTCTCTTCGATCAGCTGCTCGCCTTCAGCGAAGGAACCGTCGCCGCCGAAGATGTCCACCGCATGCTCGGTACCGCCAGCGACGAACGACTGCTCGAAATGTTCACCGCCGTCGTCAACCACCGCCCCGGTGAAGTCATCAGCCTGCTCGACAACTGCTTCAGCGGAGGCGTTCAGCCCGGAGAACTCCTCGATCAGTGCATCTCCTACGTCCGCGATCTCATGGTGGTGCTCTCAGGCGGCACCGGTGTCACCCTCTCCAGCGTCGCTGAATCCCGCCGCGATGTCCTCAAAAAACAGGGACTGCAGCTCAGCATGCCCAGCGTCATGGCCGCCTTCCAGATACTGGCCAGCGCTCGCTCACAAATGTTCCGCAGCACATTCGCCAGAACCATCATCGAAATGGCCATGGTTCAGCTCAGCCTGCTCGAAAATCTCTCCGCTATCAGCGACCTGCTCTCCGGAAAACTGCCCACGCTGCCCGAACTCACAGCAGCCACGGCCACCCCCGCAACTCCGGAACCAACTGCAGCTGCCGCCCCCGAAAAAAAAAAATTGAACCGCTGACACCCTCGAATTCCCCAGCCGACACTCCCGCACCCACGACCGAACCGCCCGCCACAGCCCCGACAGAAACAGCAGCCCACTCCCCGGCATCCCCAGCACTCGAACTCGCCGATCACACGCTCCCACAAATCATGCAGCTCCTGCTGAAATCCGCAAAACTTACCGCCGTCGCCGGACTCCGCATGGCCCGCTCCCTCCAGCTCGCCGGCTCGTCACGAGTCGAATTTGTGCTGCCCGCCGGCGCTGAATTCGCCCGCAAAGCACTCGATTCACCAGAAAATCGCTCCTGGATCGAACAGGAAATCCTCAAACTGACCGGAAAAATTGTGGCCGTCGGAGTTCGCCTGGCACCGCCAGACGCCACACCCGAGGTCCCGCCCTCATACCCCGAACCCGAAGCAACAGCACCCGATAAAAAAAATGCCGGCACGCCCGGCAGACCACCAGCCAGCCCACCACCACAACGGTCCACAGCACCGCACAACACCAGTAATCGCCGCGATGCAAGACGCGAGCCAGAAGAAGCTCCACAATCCAACCTGATTGGCGAAATCGACCCCAAACGAGACGCCTATGTCTGCCACGTCATCGATACCTTCAATGCCACAGTCGTCCGCATCACACACGCTCCCGCAGCACGCGGCCCTACCAGCGAACCCAGCTAACCATCAAGGAGAAAACGCATGTTCGAAGGACTGAAAGACCTCGCCAATATGGCCAGCATGGCTCGCAAAACCGGCGAAATGCAAAAGAGAATGCACGAACTCACAGAACGCGTCGGTCGCATGGAAGTCTCCGGGACTGCCGGCGGTGATGCTGTCACCGTTCGCATGTCAGGAGACTTCCAGGTCCGCAGCATCCAGATTCACCAGTGGCTCGTCGAAGCCCGCAATCAGGAACTCCTGCAACAACTCTCACAGGAAGCCTTCAACGCAGCCATCCAAAAAGCACGCGACCTCTCCACAGCAGAAATGGCCCGACTGGCAGAAGAACTTGATATCCCTGGCGCGCAGGATGCCCTCAAACGAATGGCGAACCGCTGAACTCAGCCCCGCCCCCCCCCCACACACACACACACCACTCCCCACACCATTTCAACAACCCCTCATAGCTGCAGGACCCCCCAAGGATGGCTCGACAGCCCGAATCACAGGACCACCCCTATGGCCAGTCTGTCTCCAGACTGATTGACGAGTTCGGTAAATTGCCAGGCATCGGCCGCAAAACCGCCGAACGACTCGCCAATCACATCCTTAATGTCTCCGCCGCCGAAGCAAACGCACTGGCGGATGCCATTCGCGATGTCAAAAACACCGTCCGCCGCTGCTCCATCTGCTTTAACCTGACCGAAGAACCAGTCTGCCGCATGTGCCGCGATCCCAGACGCGATCAACACGCCGTCTGTGTCGTCGAACAGCCGCGAGACGTCGTGGCACTCGAATCCTCCGGCGTCTGGAGCGGTCTGTACCACGTGCTCGGCGGTCGCATCGCACCACTGGAAGGTATCGGCCCCGAAGACCTCACCATCCACCAGCTTGTACACCGCATCCGCAAGCAAGGCATCACCGAAGTCGTCATGGCCACCAACCCGACACTCGAAGGCGATGGCACCGCACTTTTCATCACCAACCTGCTGCAGAATGATCCCGTCCGCATCACCCGACTGGCTCGCGGTATCGCCTCCGGCAGCGTACTCGAATTCGCCAACCGCGAAATGCTGGCTGATGCACTCCGCGGACGACAGAAATTCTGATACACAGCCTCACACAATCCATCCAGCCAACACAGCCTCAAAACACAAACATCAGCAACTGCAGCGCAAAAATCAATAACCCCGTCAGCAGCTTCGCCGCCATACCAAACAGACGCCCCTTCATCGCCGCCTGACCAATCCGCATTCGCTGTGCTCCCTGAGTACCTGCCCAGGCCTCGCCCAGCCACGCACCCGCAAAGGCACCAGCCGCTGCTCCCGCGATCGCTCCCAGCACACTGCCCACAATCGGCAGCGGCAGCAGACCCGTTCCAGCCACACCACCCACCATCGAAAATAACAGAGATAACAGCAGGGCACGCCGAGTCGCCCCGTGACGACTGGCCGCCGCCGAACCCAGCAGAGTCTCGAAAACTTCACCCAGCAGCGCCAACAACACCGCCAGAACCACAGACCACCAGCCAGGACCGCCCGACCAGCCCGTCCATACCCACGTCAACAACGCCAACACCATCAGCCAGTTACCAGGCAACATCACCAGCGACGCTGCCAAACCCAGCATCTGCAGCAGCTGCAAAACAGCAAAAGCCAGCCACCAGCTCAAAACACTCATCCCGCCGCCCTCAGACACACTCCCGCAACAGCTCCCCAACCGCAGCCACAACTCGCTCAAGGTCCGCCTGAGTCGTAAATTCGCCCACACTCAGTCGCACCGCACCACCCACAGACTCCGTACCCAGAGCCCTGTGTACCAGCGGAGCACAATGCAGACCCGCACGACACCGAATTCCAAACGACTGCTCCAGCACCGCAGCCGCCTCATGAGCACCCAAACCAGGCACCACAAAACTCACAATCCCACAAATCTCACCAGGAACATCCGGAGTCAACACACGCAAACCAGCAAGGCCACGCAAATTCGCCAGCAGCCAGTCCGTCTTCGCTGACAAATTCAATCGCAAATTCCCCACTCCACACCCCAAAACCCACTCCGCCGCTGCCGCTAATCCCGCTATCCCCGGCATATTCAAATTGCCACTCTCGTACTTCTCAGGCAAACTCGACGGCTGCTCCAGACTCTCACTCTCTGTCCCCGTACCACCAAACTTCAACGGCTCCACAAAAGCCTCAGAACCCTCCCGAAACACCAGCACACCCGTCCCCAGCGGACCACACAGCCCCTTATGACCAGGCAAGGCCAGAAAATCAGCACCCAAATCCTCCAGCTGACAGTCCCAGTGACCGGCAGTCTGAGCAGCATCGACAAGCACCAGTGCACCACTGGCGGCCGCGCGAGCCGCAAGGCGAGATACCTGCTGCACTCGACCCGTCACGTTCGACGCCTGCGTCAGCACGAGCAAACGGACAGGACCAGACGACAAAAAATACTCCAGCTGTCGCTCGTCCAGTAATCCCGTCGCCGCATCAAAGCCCAGAAGGTCCACCCGCACATCACGCTGACGCTGCAGCCATGCCAGCGGACGCAATACCGAATTATGGTCCAGCTGCGACGCAATCACACGGTCACCAGACCGCAGCAAACCCAGCAGTACCGTGTTCAGACTCTCCGTACAGCCAGACGTCAGCACGACCTGACGCCACGACCTCACACCCAGAATTCGCGCCAGCAAGCCACGACAATGCTGCAGCAGCCGCGCAGCATCCGCCACACCCGCGTGACTGCCACGCCCTGCCGCACCACCACACCGCAACCAGTCCTCTACCGCTCGAATCACGGAATCCGGGCGAGGAAAACTGGTGGCGGCGTTGTCGAAATACATGCCCGCTTCCAAATCACTGACCCGGCAGCCACAACTGGCCACCAGTTCCACCCGATTCACCCGACGAACCCGGCACCCAAAGCTGACCACCACCACCACCGCCAGCCAGCAATCCACCCTCCAGCTCGCTGATCAGCTCCGCCGCACCAACCTCCGTCAACTGCTCAACCAACAACTCTCGCAGCTCCGGTACCTTCGCCAGATACAGGTCCCGAAATCGATGCAGCTGAGCCTTGATGGCCGGATTCTTCAGGTCGTCCAGCAGGCAAGACAAAAGCCGAATATCCAGCTCCAGACGAATCCGAAATGCCTCCGGTCCCGAAACAGCACCGCGAGCCCTCTCGAGAAGCTTGCAGGACAAATCAAAGTCGTTGCACATCCGCGCCAGTGATGCACGAGTCTGAGTGACACTGACTTCCGCCTGCCAGCCCTCAAGCTTGCCCTCAGCCAGCAAACGGTCGTAACAACGGCAGGCCGGACGCGTTAACCCAAGCATCCCCAGACGACTGCCCAGCTCCGTCAGATCCGTCGCAACATTGTCGACGTCCACGCGAGCCAAACTGAGGGAATTGTAGGCGCCCAAATGAGCCGATCCGTCCAGCGGGAAACTCGCTCGCGGAGCCAAATGCAGTCGCTCAAATGTCACAGTCTCAGGCGGATCCATGTCGCGACGACGCAGCAGGTCATGCAGCACCAGCACCGCTGCCACCAGCTGCCGACGCAGCTCCGGCAACCCGGCAGCCTCACGAGGACTGCGGCCACCCAGCACCTTCAACGGCCGATCCAGCCACAACTCAAGCCCCGCCAGCATCCCCTCACCAAGCAGCCCCCGATACTCAAACTGCGACATCCCCTCAGGACGCACATGACGCAACTCAAACAGCTCCAGCGACCGCGGATCCGATGAGATCCGATCACGACTCTCCTCGCCCTCAGCCGTCACGACCAGATCACCCAGCAGCTCACGCACAAATCGCAGCGCAGAGTCCAGCAGATCCTCCGACGAAGTAACCTCCAGCCACGGCCCCGTGACGTCGGCTTTCGACGCAGCTTCAGCATCCACCACGTCATAAACATCCAGATCGCCCAGAGATTCCTGCAGCGCACTCAGACCCGCTGATCCCTTCGCCTCCTGCAGCAAAACTACCTCGGCCACATGATCCGTGCCCGGAAAATGTTGATGGTCCTCGTGATCATGCGACGGCAAAAATCGCACATTCTTCGCATCACGCAACCGCGATACAACCTCAGACACTGCACGCACCTGCAGCTGCGCTGTCGCGATAAACAAATGGTCCGGTTCCCACAATGCGTCCAGCATCTGCGCCAAACACTCAGCGTCGATCGCCTGCTCAGGATCCGCCAGCAGCGTCGCAGCATGGTGCAGCGACGAGGCACCGTCACGATCACGACCATCCCACAACTGACACAGACCCAGGTTAAACCAGACAGCACCGTCCGTCGGCAGCTGGTCCGCCAGACGGTTGTACAAAATCGCCGCCGGCTCCCAACATCCCAGCAAACACAGCTTCCGCGCACGCTGATCCTGCAGAACCACCTCGTCACTGCCAGAAATCGGCAACAGACTCCATGTCGTCCTGCACATCGCAGGTATGCTTCGATCCCCCTCCAGCGACATCAGGCGAGACAACACGGACTGCTGCGCTTCACCACGAGCCAGACGCAGCGCCAACGCCAGATGCTCGCGACCCGCCAACAACAAACCCCGCTGCAACATATCCAGCCCAACGCGATATGCCAGAAGGGCTACCTTCTCTGGATGCTGCCGAGATGAAATCTGAAACGCCCTGTGCAGCAAACGTCGAGTTGCCTCGAAACCCTCAGTCACCAGACGCACTTCAGACATCACCACCAGCATCAGCGGATGGTCAGCATGAGTCTTCAGGAAGCTCATCCCCACACTGATCGCCTCGTCCGTGCGACCCAGCTCCAGCAAGACGCCCACCAGCTCACGAGTCACCGACTCTTTGCCCGGATACTTCGCCAGCAGCGTCCGCAGCAAACTCAATGCCGCCTCGGGCTGGTTTTCACGCAGAGTACTCACGCGGCTTAATTCCGGCAGCACATCCTGACAACAAAACTTCAGCTTCTTGCCACTGCCACAAACACACAATGCGTACGAATCAAGAGCCATACTGACCGATTCCCGTTTCCTGAACGTGTTTTCGAAATCACCGGCTGAACCGGTGCTGTTGCTTTGAGCCAGTAAGGAGAAATCTAGCAGAAAAGGGAATCTGGTGGCAGCCCCAGCACCCCAGGGTTCTCAGAGAAGTCTGGATTTCCGGCGGCAGATGTCAGTCGAGCACTGAATCCCAGGGGAAACCGGCCTCCAGATCTCCTCCGGACGACGGCGACAATTCCACACCGGCAGACTCCCCCGGATTGCCGCCCGCACGCATGCGAGCATGCTCGGACCAGGGACCACGACTGTCAAAACGCAAATACTGCCGCCAATACTCCACCGCCTCGCCCTCACGGCCCAGACGATCCAGCAGCTGCGCAAAACTCAGCAAAACATCAGGATTCGATGAATGGATCGACAACGCCCGACGCAATGCAGCCTCCGCCAGCTCAAATTCCTCCAGCTCCGCCTGCAAACAACCCAGCTGCGACCACGCCTCGATAAACTCAGGAGCCCACTCGATGGCACAGTAATATCGCTCCACTGCAGCCTCCAGACGGCCACCGCGATACAACGCATCCGCCAAATGAAAATTGATGTCCGCCGGATCCGGCTGCAAACTGTCGCCACCCCCCAGACCCACCACTCCCAGACAGCGACGAAATACCGTCACCGCCTCGTCAAAATCTCCGCCCTCACTCAATCGACAACCCTCGTGAAACAACTCGTCCGCTGACCACTCACCCGAACCCCCAGCGCCAGCACCCAAATCGCCCGCCACAACACACTCAAAACCACTGTCCGAAAATTCCCCCCCCGCCGACCCCTCACCGTCAAAGTCCAGCAGCCGCTGGCCCGTCCGAGGATTCAAAACGCCCCGCTCGTCTCGCAGTAAAATCTCGTCGTCACGGACCAGCAGATTGAGCTGCGCCAAAGAACGATCAGAACCCGCCAGCACACGACTTAACTCGCCCAGACTGCGCTCAATCACCTCCGCCGAAACACCCTCCCCCAGCAGTCCGGCCAAACGCCGCGCCCCCGCAGCCTCCCGATAATCAAACCACGGAAGTCGACCCACCGTCCGCACCGGACGCAGCAATCCCAGACGCGCCCACCGCCGTATCAGTCGCACCGGAACATTCAGCATCCGACTCAGCATCGCCGGCGTATGAGCACGACGGATCTCGTCACGACGCTCGTCCAGACCAAGCATCTGCAGCCAGTCCGACTCCGCCACTATCCGAATCCCAGCACCCTCCGAAACCAGCTGCAGCGCCTGACGCAGCTTCAGCGATGCACGCCCGTCATCCTCCAGCGCCCAGCCCTCCTCGCCTATCACCAGCAAGGTCGTTCCCTGAGTCACCGAGTGCACACCGCGACCACCCGCTCGCTCCGTCAGCTCCAGCGCAGCACGATGAGTCATCGAAGCCAGAGTGCCCGTAAATGACACCACCTGACCCGACAACACCCTCGCGCCGCCCGGCACACCCAATACCGCTTCTGCTGCTGCACTCAAATTCACAATCTGACCCGCTCCACCGATCCCATCCCGCGGAATTTACATACGTCCAGGCAACGAAGATATCGTCACCGAGAACCAAAAGGTAGCATCCCCAACACGCCAGCCAACCAATCTGTCAGGCTGGTTCGTTCTCGCCCGCACAGCTTACCGCGGCCGCCAGCCACGATAAAGCCCGCTACCGTCAGGATTCAATACAAATGTCCACGTCTGCCACCGCCACCGCTGCCTCCTCGATCCAGCACTCCGACCCGCAGCTGTGGGCCGCCATCTCCAGCGAACGACTGCGACAGGTCGACGGACTCGAACTCATCGCCTCCGAAAACTACACCAGCGCCGCCGTCATGGAAGCCGCCGGCACCGTACTCACAAACAAATACGCCGAAGGCTACCCCGGACGTCGCTACTACGGCGGCTGCGAAAATGTCGACGTCGTCGAAAATCTGGCTCGGGATCGAGCCTGTCAGCTGTTCGGCGCTGAACACGCCAACGTCCAGCCACACGCCGGCTCACAAGCCAATATGGCCGTCTACATGGCCATGCTCGAACCCGGCAATACCGTCCTCGCCATGGACCTCGCCCACGGCGGACACCTGACTCACGGAATGCACCTCAATTTCAGCGGAAAACTGTACAAAACGGTGCACTACGGAGTCCGTCAGCAGGATCACCTCATCGACTTCGATCAGGTCGCCAGACTCGCACACGAACACAAACCCCGCATGATCATCGCCGGGGCCAGCGCCTACCCACGCGAAATTGATCACGCCCGCTTCGCCGAAATCGCACGCTCCGTCAATGCCCTCCTCATGGTCGATATGGCCCACTACTCAGGACTCGTCGCCGCCGGAATTCACAACAGCCCCGTTCCCGTCGCCGACTTCGTCACGTCCACCTCACACAAAACCCTCCGCGGACCACGCTCAGGCTTCGTTCTCTGCCGCAAAGAACATGCCGCCGCCGTCGATAAAGCCGTCTTCCCCGGAATTCAGGGCGGACCACTGATGCACATCGTCGCCGCCAAAGCTGTCTGCTTCGCCGAAGCCCTGCAGCCCGGCTTCCGCACATACGCCGAACAAATCGTCGACAACGCACGCACACTCGCCGATGCGCTGCGGGCAGGAGGACTCAGGCTGGTCTCCGGCGGTACCGACAACCACCTCATGATGTGTGATGTCACCGCCGTCGGACTCTCAGGAAAAATCGCTGAACACGCCCTCGATCACGCCGGCATCACCGTCAATAAAAACATGATCCCCTACGACACCCGCAAACCCATGGACCCCAGCGGGATACGCATCGGAACCGCCGCACTCACCACCCGCGGCATGAAATCCGACGAAATGAAACAAGTGGCCAGCTGGATACTGCAGGCGCTGCAGCACCACCAAAACCCCGCAAAACTCGAAAATATCCGACACGAAATCGCTCAGTTCGCACGCCACTTCCCCGTGCCCGGCATCAGCTGACACGGCCCGACACCGCCTGACAATTGTCGCAATCCGAAATCACGGCGCGGCCCACGCACAGTTTTTCCGAAATTAGGCTTCCATTTTTTGAATAATGCACCACACTTACGGACCACCGCCTACAGCGCGCGCAAACTCTGACAGGACGGGGCTGGTTGACTTTGGCTACCGAAGCCTGCAAACACGGCAGCTTCCAGTACAACCAGCCCCCTCCTGTCAGCGTTTCTTACTGAACATGCCCCGCTAAACACGCCCTCAAGCAAATGGTGTCGGCGAATTTCAAAAGAAATTTGCAAGTCGAAAAAACCGAGGTTTTCTTCGTGAAAAACCGTATTTCAGCGAACAAAAATTTTTGATTTCGCCGAAACCTCGAAAAATGTGACGAACATTCCGACTGCATTCAGTACGCCCCGCCGCAAAAAAAAACGACTCGGCCGCTGATCACAGCCGAGACGTCCTGAATGCACAAATGTCCCGCTCACGCAGCACGCCGTCACAACACCTTCGTCACACCAGGCGTCGCAATCGCATACGTCAGATCTGCGTTCGGCAATACCGGCGGCTTGTCCTCAAAACTGCGGAATGTCTCCACCGGTGAAATCACCAGAGGCGACGTCAATGCCTCTTGCCACTTCACCTCACGGCCAGAATACGTGGCCATCCGCCCCAGAATCGACGTCATGCTGCTGTACGCACCATACTCGCCCTCCGCCGGAATGTCGCCCTTCCGAATCGATGCAAACAAATCATGATGCTCCTGCTGCCAGCCGTCATGCAGGTTCTTCCGCTTGCCACCCTCCGCCTTCGGATACTCCCAAGTCAGCTTGCCCTTCGCATCAAAAATCTGCCCGTCACCAATGTTGCAAAAACCAGTGGCCCCGTGAGCATACTCGGAAACACTGTTCCAGCAGTTTCCAATGTGCCGGCACTGACTCAGCAACACAGACCGATCACCGTCGTTCTCGTAGGTAAATTCCACGAAATGATGGTCGTAAATCTCGCCGTATTCCTTGCCCGTTCGCACCTGACGACCACCCTGCCCCTGCGCCATCGTCGGATAACCACCCATCAGCCAGTTGATCACATCCAGATTGTGAATGTGCTGCTCTGTAATATGGTCGCCGCACAGCCAGTTGAAGTAGTACCAGTTTCGCATCTGATACTCCATCTCCGACTGACCCTCCTTGCGAGGACGCACCCAGACACCCTCGCCGTTCCAGTACGCTCGCGTTGCCACAATCCGGCCAATCGCCCCGTCCTGCAGACGCTTGATCGTCTCAATGTAAATCGGCTCATGACGACGCTGCAAACCCACCGCCACCGCCAGATTCTTCTTCTTCGCCGCAGCAGCCGCATCCACCACCTTCCGCACACCCGCCGGATCCACCGCAACCGGCTTCTCCATAAAGACATGCTTGCCCGCATTCACCGCAGCCTCAAAATGCAGCGGACGGAAACCCGGCGGAGTCGCCAGGATGACCAGATCCACGTCCTGCTCAAGCACCTTCCGGAACGCATCAAAACCCACAAAACGACGGTCCTCAGGCACGTCCACCTTCTCGCCGTGCTGACGAGACAATGTGTTGACAGCACTGTTGAGATTGTCCTCAAAAGCATCCGCCACCGCCACCAGCTTCGTCGGACCCGCCGTGTTCATCGCCTGGTCCGCAGCACCACGGCCACGACCACCGCAGCCAATCAGACCAATCCGAATCGTCTCGTCAGCACTCACATGCGCCGCTCGCACAGGATTCAAACCCGCCAGCAGCGAAGCACCCGCCGCCGCCGTCGCAGCACCCTGCAAAAATCCCCGACGCGATCCTTCCGATTTCTTCGTCATCTTGAAATTCCAGTCAGTCTTGAAGTGGGAAAACAGGAAACTTCCGGCAGACGCACGACAGCCAAAACCCGAACCCCTGCGGAACACGGATCACAGCACCACGCCTCTATCGGCTCCCATGCTACGAATCACAGCAGCTTTTCGCAATTCCACAGCACCGACAATCCGTCGTCAGCCTCCCTGCCGGATCAGATTCGCCAGATCCTGAGCCGTCAGGCGACCAGCGACATCCGCTCCACTCAGTACACTGTCCACCAAATCCCGCTTCTCCTCGTGCAGCGACAATATCTGCTCCTCCACCGTCTCCTTGGCGATCAAACGGTATACCACCACCGGACGCCGCTGACCCATACGATGCGCACGGTCCGTCGCCTGATCCTCCACCGCCGGATTCCACCACGGATCCATGTGAATCACATAGTCCGCTCCCGTCAGATTCAAACCCGTGCCACCCGCCTTCAGCGAAATCAAAAACACATCCCCCTCACCACCCTGAAAAGACTCCACCAGCTCCTGACGACGAGCTGCCGGAGTCGATCCGTCCAAATACTGATACGTCACACCCGCATCCTCACACTCCCGACGGATCAACCCCAAATGAGTCACAAACTGACTGAACACAAGTGCACGGTGGCCCCGCTCACGCAACTCCAGCAGCTTCTCACGCAATAACTGCAGCTTCGACGAACCCTGACTCCAGCTCCCGTCCACCAGCTTCACATGACACGACAACTGACGCAGCTTCAACAATAATGCCAATACCTGCAGCCGCTTGTCATTTCCCACAACCTCCCCGCCACCACCACCGCCTCCAGCTCCGTCTCCCTCCGCCAGAGTCTCCAGCTGATCCAGCGCCGATCGCCGCGCCTGCTCGTAACGCTCTCGCTCCGCCGCTGATAACTCCACCAGCAAATTCACCTCCGTCCGCTCCGGCAACTCCAGCAAAACATCACGCTTCGCACGACGCAGCAGAAATGGGCCAATCACACGCGACAGTGCCTCACGCCGCTCACGATTGTCCTCACGCTCAATCGGCTGCGCAAATCTGCACCGAAACTGCTCCCACGATCCCAGAACCCCCGGAGCCACCACGTGGAAAATACTCCACAATTCACCCAGATGGTTCTCCATCGGAGTTCCCGTCAGAGCCACCCGCCAGTTCGCTCGCAGCTGACGCACAGCCCCCGCCGTCTTGCTGTTGCTGTTCTTCACGTTCTGAGCCTCATCCAGCACCAGCGTGTGCCACTCACGCCGCTCCAGACGCTCCACATCACGCAGCGCCAGTCCATAACTGCAAATCACCACATCCCCCGCACCCACGCCCTCCAGCAACGACGCCCGATCCGACTCCCGATACTGCACCGCACGTAAACCCGGTGCAAACCTCTCACACTCCCGCTGCCAGTTAAAACCCAATGACGTCGGCGCCACAATCAGCGCCGGACCGCCGGCTGCACGAGCCATCAGAATGGCCAGAGCCTGCACCGTCTTCCCCAGTCCCATGTCGTCCGCCAGCACACACCCAATCCCCCACGCCGCCAAACGACTGAGCCAGCGATAACCCTGCAGCTGATAATCACGCAGCTCACCCAGAAAATCGGCCGGTAACTCCGCCTCCAGCTCCCGCGAATCCTTCAGCCGCTGCAGACACTGCTGCCACTGCCGATCCATCGACACTTCCACACTCGCCGCCTCCAGCTCCGCCACCGCCGCCGCCGCAGACGGATCCAGCTGCAAACCACCGCGACCGTCCAGCGATACATCATGCAGCCGACGCAACAGTCGCAGAATCTCACCCTCCACCTCGGCCCACTGGCCAGGCAAGACCTCCATCAGCCCGTTCACAGGCTCGCTCGACAATGCCGGCAAAATCTCGCGCAATGAAACTTCCCGACCCGCAAAATTCACCACACCATCCAGCCCAAACCAGTCCCGCTTCCGCTGCACTCGCACCTTTACGTTCTGAGCCGTCATGCGGCCAAGCAACTCCATCCGCACCGTCGACTGCCGATGCCACAACACCCGCAGCGCACCCCCGCCATGCAGCGCCGCACCCGCCTGCACAATCCGCCGCACCTCCTCACTCTCCACATGCCGCCACACCCAGTCTCGCAGCTGTTGACCGCCAGACAGACCCAGCTCCGCTGCCAGCCGCCGCCCCTCTCGCTCCTCCCACGACAAATCCCGCACCAGCGTCCCGCCAACCGGCTCCCCAGACACTGCACCCTCATCCCCCGCTGCACCCCCGCCAGACACAGTCGTCAGACCGATCCTGCGAACCCCCGTGGCCGGATAATGCAGATTGCCCCCCGCATCAGCCATGCACATCGAACTGTCCAGCGCTCCGTCCCCGCGCATCTGCAGCAGTAACGTCGGCTGCAAACGCACCGGTCGCTCCTCACCACCCTCAGGCAAATGCACCTCCATCCACTTCTGAGCCTCATTCACCACATCCCACAACACGTCCTGCTCACCATCCGCAAACAACACTCCCGTATACCCCAGACGCCGAAACACCCCGGACCACGACGGCTCCAGACGCAGCACACCCACCCGCAAACCCTGCAAATTCAATCCCATCAGCCCACCTTCCAGGTCGTAGATCCGATAACTTGAGTCCACCTGACCCAGCAGACCACCCGGACCCACCAGATAACGCCCCAGCGAAGAGATCAGCCGCAAACCACCCTCCTCCGCCTCCACCCACAGCTCCGGCTGCAAACGCTCCAGCTCCGCCGGCTGACGATTCACCTCCAGCACTCCCGCACCCGCCAGTAACTCCAGTGCCGGCCTCAGCACCCCTCGCGGTAATCGCCACATGCCCGTCGGAAACAAACCCTGCATCCGCCGGTCAAGTTCTGACAACTCCAAAGACGCCACGCTGTGAAATGACTCCATCAGCAACTCACGGTCAAACACCCAGCGACGCCCCCTCTCGACATAAACCACCGGACGCAAGTCCGGCACCCGATCCATCTCCGACGGACTCACCGACAAATTCCAGCGATACCGCACACGCTGCTTCACCTCCGCAGAAAATGTCTCAGGAGAATCCGCTGCAGCGCCCTCGCGAGCCTTTTGGGACAAGGTCCGCAAATACTCCAAAAACCGCCTCCGCTCACGCTCAGCCACAGTCTGACCATACACGGCCACCTCAAACTCTGAACCAGCCGTCTTCAGCTGATAGTCCAGAAAATTCGCCAGACAGCCCAGATGCGGACACACCCCCTCCTTACCGCAACTGCACAGCGGCAGCAGCCGACCACTCCGCCAGTCAAACGAAAAACCACAGACAAATGTGTCCCCATCCTCGCCAACCTGCCCCACCGCCGCACAGCCCGGGTCGAACTCACGCAGACGAACCGCCTGACGCTGACGATACAGCGACAACTTAGTCACTCCCCCACCCTTGCTCGCCCGCGCCTGTGCACTCAGTTGCCACAACATCTCCCGCCATATCTGCAAACGCTCCAGACCAGCCGGCGGCAAATCCGCATCCCGCAGATTCGACAACTGCTTCAGTGTCTTCAGCAACGCACGCGGGTCCATCACCCGCCCCCTCGACGCCACAGACCGCTCACCCTCCCCCGCCACAGCACCGCCCTTCACAACCTCAGCACCCTCAGCACCCTCAGCACCCGAACCAGCTCCTGCCCCGGCTCCCGCCCCAGCCGCAGAACTCGCCACCCGGCCCTCCGCCCCACCACGCTTCCCGCCCTTGCTCTTGCCCGACATACCCGCCACCACCCCACGCAAAATGAAATCCACAACAACCCCAACCCCCATCTACGCAAATACACCCGCCACTGCAACCCCCGCCCCCAAAATCCTGCAACATCACCCGGTATCGAAGGGAAGGTATCGAAGGGTATCGAAGGGAAGTATCGAAGGGGACACACCACCGGATATCGAAGGGGACACACCACCAGTATCGAAGGGGACACACCACTCAATTCTCCCTGCAACCACCCGCAAAACAACCCCTCCTCCACCCACCAAACGGAAAACCACCACCTGCCCACCTGCC
>Ga0172376_10002149_pt1 | contig 24441 bp, 20 predicted proteins | sample Lak35m_FD_121114 | JGI IMG/M metagenome (GOLD analysis project Ga0172376, IMG submission 121114) | Freshwater microbial communities from Kabuno Bay, South-Kivu, Congo - kab_092012_35m | ecosystem: Environmental > Aquatic > Freshwater > Lake | place: Democratic Republic of the Congo: South-Kivu...
GGATCCGGGCTCTTCTCGGTCCAGCAGCCGTGCTTGCGCGCGTTGTTGAGCACGTACACGAGTCCGTTGCGCATCTCGCGCGGCTGCTTCACGACGTGCAGGTGGTAGCGGTCGGCGAAGACCTTGCCCTTGCGCCGCCACATGCGGTTCAGGCGCTGCACCAGAAGATATTAACGCACGGCGCGCCGGAAAGGTTGCTTGTTTCTGCTGCTTTTCTGCCGGTTTCGGCCTTCTTCTCGATTGCGCAGTTCGCTCCGAACGACTGCGCTCCAGGCTCTGTGTCTCACCTCGCAGACGTGCCTTGATCTTGATTGCGCGGTCCGTCTCCGCGCGGACCGAAGCCGCCAGTCACCGCCCGCACGCCGAGCCGTGCGGGCGCCGAGGCGACTCGCCCGAAGCTCGCGCACCGAAGTTCGCGGAACGAATGAGGGGACCGAAGGCACGGCCCTCGACCGCTCCTCTCCGCCCGCGCCCCGAGCGGCGCGGGCGCCGAGACCCCACGTCGCTCCCGCCGTGCGTCGGGGTTGTGCGGCCCGAGAGAGTCGCCGGCCCCACGTTGAGGAACGACCCCGAGTTGCGCCTACCGAGCCCGATGAACTCGACGTGCGGCAGCAAGTGTCGGGCTCGTGGCGCGACTCGGGGTCGTTCCTCAACGCGCCACGGGGCCGGCGATCCAGCTCTCGGGGCAAGCGGGCCCCCGGCGCACGACGCGCGCGCCGAGCCGTGCGCGCGTCAAGCCGACTCGCACGAAAGTGCACGGGCACCGGGAACGGGCGAGCGGCGCCCGCTCGGCAGGCTCACCCCAGGGAGGCTGCCGCTGCGGACAGGCAGCACAGCACGACGCCGGTCACGAGCCGGCGGCAGAGCTTGCCCTCGCCCTGCCCCACCGCGGCGATCACCCACACGACCATCAGCGCTGCGACGGCATCCGTGAGCACGTCCAGGACCGAAGCATCCCGGCCCGGCACCGTCGACTGGTGCCATTCATCGGCGATCCCGTAGAGCAGCGTCACCCCCACCACGGCCGCCGCGCGCGCCGTGCGCCAGCGGGGCCACCCGCCGCTGCGCTCGCGCAGCAGCAACGCCGCCGCGAAGAGCGCGAACAATCCGAACAGGGGCGCGTGGGCGAGGTTCGACAACCACTCCCACAGCGCGCTCTTCTGCGTCGCGACCGGCCGGCGCTGCGAGGACAGATCGAAGATCACGGCGGCCCAGCCGAGCCACATCAGGACCACGAACGGCCACGGCACGCGCACCAGGAACCCGCCAACGGCGCGCAGGAAGCGCGTCATCGGCCCGGACTCAGCGGGCATGCCGCTTCTGGGTGCGGATCGTCAGGCCGCGTCGGTTCGCGCTGAGGTCGACCTCCATCGAGTCGACCATCTGGCGCATCAGGAACATCCCGCGCCCGCGCTCGTCCTCCAGGTCCGGCAGCTGTGCGGCCTGGATCGCCTGGCGCACGCGCTCGGGATCGCCGCCCCCCTCGTCGCTGACCGCCAGGATCCAGTCGCGCGGGCCGATCACGAGCGAGAGCTTCATGCGTGGATCGCCCTTCAGCTCGCGCTCGTCCAGCGCCGGTCCGTGGCCGGAATGGTCGATCGCGTTGGCGAGCAGCTCGCTCACGATCAGGACGAGCTGCTCGATCTCGCCGTCCTTCACGCCTTCCATGCGCGCGAAGTGACGCACGACGTTGCGCGCGACCCGCACGCCGCGGTGCGCGGCCGGCAGATCCAGGGCGAGCTCGTACTTGTGCTCGGGATTGTTCATGGGCGCGGCGGAGCGGGCTCGAGCCGCAGGGAGAGGTCGAGGGCCGGAGCGGAGTGCGTCAAGGCCCCCACCGAGACACGCTGCACACCGGTGCGCGCGAAGGCGCCGACGTTGGCGAGCGTGATCCCGCCCGAGGCCTCGAGCTCGAGCGGACGCGTGCGGCCGCGGGCGGCCGTCATCAGGCGCGGAACGAGCGTGGCCAGCGCCGCGGGCGTGAAATTGTCGAGCAGCAGCACGTCGGCGTCCCCCGCGATGCCCGCCAGGGCCTCGCGCTCGTCGCGCGCCTCGGCCGTGATGACGAGCCGGGGCCCGTGCTCCGCGCGCAGCCGGGCCAGGAGGGTCAGGAGGTCGGCGTGGGCGAAGTCGAGGTGGTTGTTCTTCACCATCGCCTGGTCGTACAGCCCCATGCGGTGGTTCTCGCCACCGCCGCAAGTCACCGCGTACTTTTCCAGGCGTCTAAGGCCGGGGGTCGTCTTGCGCGTGTCGAGCACGCGCGCGGGACGGGCGGCCTCGACGAAGCGCGCCGTGAGACTGGCGATGCCCGAGAGGCGCTGCACCAGATTCAGGGCGGTGCGCTCGCCCACCAGCAGCGCGCGCGCGGGTCCGCTGCACTCCAGCACCACCGTGCCGGGTGCGAGGCGCGCTCCGTCGGCCAGGAGCGGACCGAGCTCGAGCACGGCGCCGAGGCGCTCGAACACGCGCACGAACACGCGTCCGCCGGCCAGCACGCCGGCCTCCTTCGCCACCAGCCGCGCCCGCGCACGCGCCTCGCGCGGCACGACGACCTCGCTGGTCACGTCACCGGAACCGACATCCTCGGCCAGGGCGGCCTCGAGGAAGCGGTCCAGCTCGGCATCCAGGAGCTCGGGAGGAGCTGTGCGCGTGATCTCGACGGCGCCCACCCGGGGAGTGTACGGCCGCCCCGAGGGAGGGGCTACCGCGCGGGCCAGCCGAGCTCGTCCAGGAAGCCCCCGAGGAGCGCGTGGAAGCGCTCGGGAGCCCCGAGATACCAGGCGTGCCCCGCCTCGTGGACCTCTTCGAACCGCACCCCGGGCAGGCGCGCCGCCAGGGCCTCCCCCGCCGCGCGCGGCACGACTTCGTCGCCGGTGCCCCACACGAGCCGCAGCCGCGCGGGGCTCGTGGAGGCGGGCGTGAAGCCCTCGCCGCCGCTCGGGGCGAGGGCCAGGAGCCCCACCACGCGCGCCTCGCCGCGCGCGAGCAGCGCGAAGGCCTGGGCCCCGCCGCGCGAGGGCGCCACGAGCACGACTTGCGTGAGTTCCAGGGCATCGAGCAGCTGTGCGAGCAGCAGCCCCGGCTCCGGAATCGGGGTCGCGCCCGGTGAAGCCCCCGAGCCGGGCCAGTCGAGCGCGAGGGCCCGCAGTCCGCGCCGGGCCACGGGCTCGAGCGCGCCCAGCGCCAGCCAGTCGTCGGCGGAGTAGCGCGCACCGTGCAGGAAGAGCACGCCCGCAGGGCCCTCGCCGAGGGCGCGCACGTGGACCTCCGCGCAGGCCAGCCGGTGGACCTCGTGGCGCGGCTCGACGCTCGGAGTCGGAGTGCGAGCCGCGGACGGCGCGGGCGTCTCGCGCGCAGCCGGGCTGCAGCCGGCCAGGGCCGCGAGTACGGTCAGGACGAAGGAGCGCGACTCCACGGGTGCGGCAGGATAGCGCGCCGCGCCCTGCTCGAAGGGCTCGGGCGGATGGCCGAGCTCGAGCATGCGCGCCCGCAGGGCCGCGACGCGCACGGGACCGAGGCCGGGCACGTCTTGCCACAGGAAGGGAGCGCTGCCGCGGCGCGCGCGCTCTTCGGCCACGGCGCGGGCCAGACGCTCGCCCAGTCCCGGCAGGGTGCGCAGCTCGCGCACGGACATCCGGCGCGGCTCGCGCGCGCGCACGGAGCACTCGGCCGGCCCGGCCCCGGGGCAACGCCAGAGCCCCGCGCCCAGCGCCAGGAAGACGAGCAAGGCCACCCAGGAATCGCGCATGCGAGAGAGACGCGCGGGTGCGCTCCGAGGTCACCACGCGTACGCGAAAAGCGCTCCGCAGCGTGCGCGGAGAGCACTCCCGAAAGTCGTCGCTCAGGCCCGCCGCGCGAGCTCGCCGACCTCGCGCGCGAGGGCCGCGCCCAGGCCCTGCGGCTGGATGCCGTGCAGCTCCTGCTCGAGGTTCGTCGCCACCGTGCGCAGCGCGCGCGCGACCTCCGAGCCCGGCTCGAGGCGCGTCACGGGACCGCGTCGGTTCACGCAGGCCGAGACGGCCGGATCGTGGGGCAACCAGCCGACGCAGCGCGGCGCGGTGCCGAGGAAGCGCTCGCCGACGCGCGCGATGCGGCGCGTGACCTCCTCGGCCTCTTCCGCGTTCGCCGCGCGATTCACCAGCAGGAAGGCCCGCGCGCCGGCGCGTCCGGCGAAGTGCAGCTTCAGGAAGGCGTAGGCGTCGGTCATCGCGGTCAGATCGCCGGTGGTCACGATCAGCAGCGCGTCGCAGGCGCGCGCGAAGGCGAGCGTCTGCGAGGAAACGCCCGCGGCGGAATCGACCAGCACCGTGCGGTAGTCGCGCTCGAACGCGGAGAGGCCGCGCGCAAGGGTCTGCAGCTCGAGGTCGCCGAGCTCGGCCATGCGCGGCACGCCGGAGCCGGCCGCGATGAGGTCCAGTCCGTGGCCACAGGCGACGCGCGCCTCGGCCAGCGTGAGGCGGCCTTCGATCACGTCGACGCAGGTCACCTCGGGCGTCACGTCCTGCAGGATGTGCGCGTTGCCGACGCCGAAGTCGGCGTCGAAGAGCAAGGTCGGCGCGCGCTCGGAGAAGTGCGCCGCCAGCGCGGCGCTGACGATCGACTTGCCGGTGCCGCCCTTGCCGCTCGCGATGCACAGCGAGACCGGCAACGGAGCGCGAGGTTGCAGCGCGCTCACCTCGCCCGCACGGGCCGCGACCGACGAGGGCAGCGTGGACCGGGGCGACCGGCCCGCGGCGAGCTTCAAGAGCTTCCGGCGGGTCTCCGTCCAGTTCATGGACGCGCGAGGGCGCCGCGAAGGGCGCGAGGCAAAGCGGCGCTCGAAGTGAGCGCCCGTTCTCCTCCCTTCGGTGGAAGGAGCGCGAGTGATTCCACCGACCTGACGGATTTCTCGCCGACCCCCGCGGACGAGGACCGCACGCAGGAAAGTCGACGACTCCCTACTCGCGGAAGGCCTGAAGCTCCTCGTCCGACAATAGCGGCTCGTCACTGCGCGGCGCGGCGCGCATGACGCGCGGCCCGGGCTCGGGTGCCTCACCCGCGCGCCCCAGGCCGAGTACGCGCACGAGGCGCGCGAGGGCGCGCTCGACGAAGCGCTCGAGGGTCGCCTCGTCCGCGAGCAGCAGCGGCTCGTGGTGCGGCGCCACGCTGGCCTGTAGCTCTTCGCCCGTGCGCTCGACGCGCGCCAGGACCTCACCGCCCAGGCGCCAGACGATCGCGCCCGCATCCGCACTCGCGCTCAGCTCCTCGTCGAGGCGCTGCATGCGCTCGATCAGCTCGTGCACGAGCGTCTCGTGCCGCGCCGGCAGCGCGCGCAGGAAGGCCGCCACGCCGACCTCGCTCGCCACGGGCCGGCCACTCGCCTCGAGGCGCACGAGGTAGGCGCGCTCGCCGTTCGCGCTCTTCACGCTGCGCAGACCGATCACCTCGACGCCGCTGGCGGCGAGCGGGGCGAGGCGCGCGGCCAGGCGCTCGTCGCAGCTCGGGCTGACGATCACGAGCCGCGGCGGACGGCCGGCGCGCAGGCGCTCGGGGCCGAGGTGACGCACGAGGAGTTCGAGCTCGCGCCCGAGCCGCGCACACAGATCGAGCGCCTCGAGCGCGGCCTGATCGGCATCCTCGCCCGCCACGCGCACGAGCCACAGACGCCCGGCCGGATCGGCGGCAGCGAGGTCGGCCCGCAGACCGCCCTCGAGCTCGAGGTCGCGGTCGATCAGCTCGAGGCCCGGGACGAGCTCGTCCAGGCCCTCGACCAGCGCGGCGAGCGGATCGCGCTCGCCCGGCTGCGCCGACCGGCCCGGCAGGCGCTCCGCGCCCTCTTCCTCGTTCCTTCCGTCGTCGTCTCTCTTGGTGCGCGTCGCCATGGGGAAGCCCATTGGACGCGCGCACGCCGCCGCCGGCAAGCGCCTTCAGCGCGCGGACAGCGGCACGGCCGAGCGCTGACGCTTCAGGCAGGCGTAGGCCAGGGCCAGGGCGTCCGTAGCGTCACTCGGGACGTCGAGGGGGCCGCTCTGGAGCAGGCTCGGGATCATGCGCGCGATCTGCTCCTTCGAGGCCCCGCCATGGCCCAGCACGGCCTTCTTGGCCGAGGCCGGCGCGAGCTCGACGATCTCGATCCCGACGCGCGCCGCGCAGGCCAGGACCACGCCGCGCGCCTCACCGATGCGGAAGGCCGACTGGGCGTTCTTGGCGTGGAAGGCGCGCTCGATGGCCAGGAGACCGGGACGCAGGTTACCGAGCAGTTCCTCGATCTCGCGCTGGATCACGGCCAGGCGCACGGGCACGGCCGCGCGCGGCGGTGGACGCACGACCCCGCAGGCCAGGAAGCGCGGGCCCTGCGGCGCGACCACCAGGGCCCCGTAGCCGAGCACGCGCGTGCCCGGGTCGATGCCGAGCACGATCGGCCAGGTGCAGCCGGCGGGCACGAGATCGGCGGGGATCACGCGCGCAGGGTACGGATTCGCGCCCGCGCTTCCACTACCCTTGTGGGGAGCTTGGAGCACTCCCACACCCTCGCGGTCGTCGTCGCCGCCGGCCGCTCGTCGCGCATGGGCGCGGCCCTGCGCAAGCCCTTCCTGACGCTCGAGACGAAACCCGTGCTGCGCCACGCGGTCGAGGCCCTGGCCGAGGCGCCGAGCGTGAAGCGCATCGTGGTCGTGGTGCACCCCGACGACCAGAAGCGCGCCGAGGAGATCCTCGAGCGCCCGAAGCGCGCGCCGTCGCTCGAGGCCATCCTGCCGGGCGGCGAGGAGCGCATCGATTCGGTGCGCGTGGGCGCGCTGTACGAGTGCGCCGGGATCGACAAGATCCTGATCCACGACGGGGCGCGTCCGCTGGTGACGCCGGCCGAGGTCGAGACGGTGATCCAGGCCGCGCGCAAGCACGGCGCGGCGCTGCTCGCGCTGCAGCTGTTCGAGACGATCAAGCACTCCGAGGACGGCAAGTTCGTCGAGCGCACGCTCGAGCGCAGCAAGATGTGGCGCGCGCAGACGCCGCAGGTGTTCGAGGCCGCGCGCTTCCGCGAGCTCCTGCTGCGCGCCGAGCAGGACGGTTTCAAGCCGACCGACGACTCGGCCCTGTGGGAGCGCTACGTCGGCCCGGTCGCGATCGTGCCCGGCCTGCCCACGAACCTGAAGCTGACCCAGCCCGAGGACCTCTTGATTGCGCAGGCCGTGCTGCGCGCCCGCGAGCACCACGTATGAGCCTGCGCGTCGGAACCGGCTTCGACCTGCATCGCCTCGTGCCCGGGCGCCGCTGCGTGCTGGGCGGGATCGAGCTACCGCACGACAAGGGCACGCTCGGCCATTCCGACGGCGACGCGCTGCTGCACGCGGTGGCCGACGCGCTGCTCGGCGCGGCCGGACTGGACGACCTCGGTACGCTCTTCCCCGACCGCGACGCGCGCTGGAAGGACGCCGACAGCAAGGCGCTGCTCGGTGAGGTCCTGCGACGCGTCAGCGCCGCCGGCTGGCGCGTGCTCAACGTCGACGTCGTGGTCGCGACCGAGGGCCCGCGCATCGCTCCGCACCGCGCGGCCCTGCGCGCCTCGCTGTCCGCGCTGCTCGGCCTCGCGCCCGACGCGGTCAACGTGAAGGGCAAGTCGCTCGAGGGCCTCGGCGCGCTGGCGGGCGGCCTGGGCGTCGCCGTGCAGGCGGTGTGTCTGCTCGAGCGTCTCGAACCGAAAGCCTGAGCTCCCTTGCCAGGATCTTGATGGGCTTCTGTTCCCGTCTGGCTCGTACCGGTCCCCGTCGACCCCCAGCGAGCCACCGTGAACCCGAACCTCTCTCTCGCCACCACCCTGCTCGGCCTCTCGGCCATCCCCTTCCTGTCCGCCCCGCGCGCCGACGACTCCGGCGGAGCGCCCCGCATCGAGCCCCTCGGCACCTACGCGAGCGGCCTCTTCGCCGCGGGCGGAGCGGAGATCGTGGCCCACGACGCGCGCAGCCAGCGCCTGTTCGTGGTCAACGCGCAAGCGAACAGCGTCGATGTGCTCGACGTCTCCGCGCCCGCCACGCCCACGCGCCTGTTCTCGATCGATCTCGCGCCCTTCGGCAACGGCGCGAACAGCGTGGCCGTCTCGGCGCACCTCGCGGACCGGGACCGGCGCTCGTCGACGGTCGCCGTGGCGGTCGAGGCCGCCGATCGGCAGGCCCCCGGGCGCGTGGCCTTCTTCGACGTGGACGGCCGCGCGCTCGCGTCGGTCGAGGTCGGAGCGTTGCCGGACATGCTGGTCTTCTCGCCCGACGGGCGCTGGCTGCTCGTGGCCAACGAGGGCGAGCCGAGTGACGACTACAGCGTCGACCCGGTCGGATCGGTCAGCGTGATCGACGTCTCGCGCGGCGTGCGCGGGCTGACGCAGGACGCCGTGCGCACGGCCGGCTTCGAGGCCTTCACGCCGGCCGACCTCCCGGGCGTGCGCCTGTTCGGCCCGGGCGCCAGCGTGGCCCAGGATCTCGAACCCGAGTACCTCACGATCAGCCGCGACTCGCGTCAGGCCTGGGTGACTCTGCAAGAGAACAACGCCATCGCGCGCATCGACCTGCGCCGCGCGCGGGTGATCGACGTGGTCGCCCTGGGCACGAAGGACCACGCGGTGGCTGGCAACGAGCTCGATCCCAGCGACCGCGACGGCGGAATCCACCTCGGCAGCTGGCCCGTGCGCGGCTTCTACCTGCCGGACGCCATCGCGAGCTACCGCGTCGCGGGCCGCACCTTCCTGGTCACGGCCAACGAAGGCGACGCCCGCGACTACGACGGCTTCAGCGAGGAGGAGCGCGTCAAGGACCTGGCGCTCGATCCGACGGCGTTCCCTGCCGCGGCCTCGCTCCAGGCCGATGCGAACCTCGGTCGCCTGCGCGTGACGAACACGGCCGGCGACGTGGATGGCGACGGCGACTTCGACGAGCTGTACTCCTTTGGTGCGCGCTCCTTCTCGATCTGGAGCAGCGAGGGCGAGCTCGTGTACGACAGCGGCGATACGCTCGAGCGCGTCCTCGCGGCCGAGCTGCCCGAGCACTTCAACTCGACCAACGACGCCAACGGCTCCTTCGACTCGCGCAGCGACGACAAGGGGCCCGAGCCGGAAGGGCTCGCCATCGGACGCGTGCAAGGGCGCTGGCTGCTGTTCCTCGGCCTCGAGCGCATCGGCGGCGTGGCCCTGTTCGACATCAGCGCTCCGCACGCGCCGCGCTTCCTCGACTACGTGAGCACGCGCAACTTCGCCGGCTCGCCCGCGGCCGGCACGGCCGGCGACCTCGGTCCGGAGGGCCTCGCCTTCATCGCCGCCGAGGACAGCCCGACCGGCGAACCGCTGCTCGCCGTGGGCAACGAGGTGAGCGGTACGACCACGCTGTTCCGCGTGGTCCTCGGGGACGAGGACGAAGACTGAACCGGGCCCGAGCAGCCCCACCCTGCACGCGCCGCCGCCCTCCTGCCCCGGAGGGCGGCCGCGCTCGTCACCGACCCGGGTCATCGCCAGGCGGGGACGGGCGGTCCGCGCCGCAGCGCGCCGGATCAGGTCGCGCGGAAGAAGCGCTTCCAGGGCAGGTAGACCAGCGCGCCGGCCGCGACCACGGCCGTGCCCGAGTACTTCACGAACGGACTCGCGGTGTAGAGCGTGCCGAGCACGATCACCGCGGCGGTCGCGAGGTAGAGGAGCGGTGCCAGCGGATAGAGCGGCGTCTTCACCGGGCGCGGCAGGTCGGGCAGGAGCTTGCGCAGGCGCAGCAGGGCGAGCGCCGCGAGGAAGTGGAAGATCCACTCCACGAAGACGCACGAATCGACCAGGTTCTTGAGCGACGACAGCAGGTAGACGCAGGTCAGCACGGCCTGGATCAGGAGCGCCCGCACCGGCACGCCCGTGCGCGGCGAGAGCTCGCCCACCGTGCGGAAGAAGAGCCCCTCCTTCGCGATCGCGACGTACAGCCAGGGCGTCGCGATGATGTTCACGGCGCAGATCCCGAAGGCGGAGACCGTCATCCCGGCAGCCAGGAGCTTCTCGCCGGTCGGCCCGAAGGCGCGCCGCGAGAGCGACTGCGCGAAGGCCGGATCGGCGATCAGGCCGTCCAGGCCGAGCACCGCCAGGTAGGCCAGGTTGATCGCGAGATAGACGGCCACGACACCCAGCACGCCCAGCACGATCGCGCGCGGCAGGGTCTTCACCGGATCGCGCAGCTCGGGCGCGAGGTAGCCGGCGAGCTGCCAGCCGCCGAGCGTGTAGAAGAGCGGCAGGAGCGCCAGGACGAGCCCGCTCCAGGTGAAGGGCGGGCGTGCCACGACCGGGGCGGCCTCGGCCACGGCCTCGACCTCGCCGCCGGCCAGCGCGAGCCCGCCCAGGATCAACGCGGCGATCACGGCCAGCTTCGTGAACATGCACACGTTCTGCACCAGGGCCGCGCGCTTGACGCCGCTCAGGGCCACGGCCGTGACCGCGAGGATCAGGCCGGCGGCGGCGATCGTCTCGCTGGTCGAACCCGACGGGCCGACGAGCGCGGGGAAGAGGATGTGCAGGCGCTCGGCGCAGAACTTCGCGATCGAGGCGATCGCGCTGGGTGACTGCGTGAAGAGCACGACCCAGGCGAACAGGAAGGCCGCGAACGGGCCGAAGGCTGCGCGCAGGTAGACGAACCAGCCGCCGGCCTTCGGGAAGGCGGCCCCGAGCTCGGCGAAGGTGAAGCCGGCCGCGATCGCCACGACTCCGCCGAAGATCCACAGCGCGAGGTACAGCCAGCCGACGGGCACGCGCTCGGCGATCGTGTGCGGATTGAAGAAGATCCCGACGCCGATGATGCCGCCCATCACGAGCAGCGTCGCGTCGAGCAGCGAGAGCTTGCGCGGCGCGCTGCCCGCCTCCATGGTCACTGGGCGGCCGTCAGGCCGCTCCGCTCCCCGGGACGCTGCAGCGACCACAGACGCGCGTAGACGCCGTTCCTGGCCAGCAGCTCGGCGTGCGAGCCGAGCTCGACCAGGCGGCCCCGCTCCAGGACCGCGATGCGATCGGCGCGCTGGATGGTCGAGAGGCGGTGGGCCACGACCAGCACGGTCCGGTCCTTCATCAGCTCGTCGAGCGCCTTCTGCACCTCGGCCTCGCTCTCGCTGTCGAGCGCGCTGGTGGCCTCGTCGAGCAGGAGCAGCGGCGCGCCCTTCAAGAGCGCGCGCGCGATCGTGATGCGCTGGCGCTGGCCGCCCGAGAGGCGCGAGCCCATGTCGGCCACGTTGGTGGCGTAGCCCTCCGGCAGCGAGGCGATGAAGTCGTGGATGTGCGCGGCGCGGGCGGCGGCCTCGATCTCGGCCTGGGTCGCGCTCGGCTTGCCGTAGGCGATGTTCTCGCCGATCGTGGCGTGGAACAGGAACGGCACCTGGCCGACCATCGCGTAGAGCGCGTTCCAGTCGGAGAGCTTGAGCTCGCGCAGATCGACCCCGTCGAGGGTGATACGCCCCTCGGTCGGATCGATGAAGCGCGCCACGAGGTCGACCAGCGTGCTCTTGCCCGAGCCCGAGGCGCCCACCAGCGCGAGCGTCTCGCCGCGGCGCACGCGCAGCGTGATCGCCGTCAGGGCCTCGCTCTCGCCGCCCGGATAGCGGAAGCCCATGCCCTCGAAGACGAGCTCGCTGCGGATCGCCTGCACGGGCCGGGCCCCCGGGCTCTCGAGCACATCGGGACGCTCGTCGAAGAGCTCCTGGATGCGCGCCGCCGCGCCGATCGACTCCTCGACCTTGGTCCAGGACTTCGTGCTGTCCTTGACGAAGTTCGAGAAGCGCGCGATCAAGAGGAACCAGGCCGTCATCTCCCCCGCCTCCGGGAAGACGTCGTAGCGGATGCGCAGGAAGCCCAGCACGAGCACGAGCGCCATGATCCCGGCCGTGCTGTAGAAGACCGCCCAGGCGTGCGAGAGCGCGATCGCCTTGACCATCTTCATGGTGCTCTGCAGGTAGGTCTGGTTCAGGGCGCGGTAGCGCGCGATCTCGCGCTCCTCGCCGCCGAAGGCCTTGACCGTGCGCACGCCCTGGAACATCTGCGTCAGGCTCTGCACCGAATCGCCCAGGTTGCCCAGGCTCTTCTTGGAGCCCTTGCGCACCTTGCGCGTGAGGCGCGAGATCGGATACAGCGCGAGCGGCAGGCACAGGACGAGCCCGACCGTCGGCCAGAAGGCCGTGACGAAGGCCCCCACCAGCAGCGCAAGCGCGTTGAGCGGCTCGAGCACGAGGCCCTTCATGGCCACGTTGAGCGTCTCGGTCAGCGAGGTCACGTCCGAGCTGACGCGCGACAGCAGGTCGCCGAGGCGCCGCTCGCCGTGGTAACGCATCGAGAGCCCGAGCAGGTGCCGCGCGACGTCGCCGCGCAGGTCGACCAGCATCTGGTAGGAGACGCGCCGCGAGTACCAGGTGAAGCCCCACTGGCTCACGGCGCCGATCACGGCCAGGGCGATCGCGATCGCGCACACCGCCACGAGCATCGAGAGGCGCGCGTCGTCGAACAGCGGCCCGGGCTCGGCCCAGCGCTGCAGGGGCGCGAAGAGGCGTGCAAGAAAGGTGTCGGCCTGCTCGGCGACCTGCGCGGAGGCCGTCACCGGCCCGCTCGCGGCGGGCGTCGGGAAGAGGACGTCGTCCCACAGCGGCTTGAACAGCGCCAGCACGCCGGCCTGGGCGGCCGAGGTGATCGCGCCGAGCAGCACCACCAGGGCCAGCACGGGGATGCGGCGCCTGGCGTAGGGCTCGAGCAGCGACCAGGTCGATCGGGGACCGGAAACCAACGTGGCGCGATCTTCCGCGCACGGCGCCCGCAAGGCAAAGAAAAGCCGCACGGCCCGCCGCCACACGTGGGTGACGACGGGCCGCGCGGGTGCGGGAGCGCAGGGCTCAGCGCGCGGTCGTGCCGGGGAACTCGAGGCCGAAGACCTCGTTCTTCTTCACGAGCTCCTGCGCGAACAGGTTCAGGCGGTAGGTGAGGAAGTCGTCATGCACGAGCTCGTCCTGGACCTTCGGGTCCATCGACAGGCGCTGGGGCGGCTTGGTGCGGCGCATCAGGCGCGGCAGGTACCAGCCCAGCGGGCCACGCATCGGCTGGCCGAGCGACTGGACCTCCTGCTGGAAGAAGACGAAGTCGGTGATCGAGCTGCCGTTCAGGAACATCCAGTAGTCGTGCTCGCCGAGCTCGCCCAGCAGCGTGTTGCGCTGGATGTTGCGGAAGCGGCCCTTGATCGAGCGGTTCGGGTCCTCCTGACCGCGCTGGCTCAGCGGCGTCGGCGGCTGGTAGAAGTCCGAGTACTTCTCGACCAGGACGTCCCAGGGCTGCTGCTCCTCGACCAGCAGGTTGACCACGTCCTTCATGCGCGCCTCGGCCTCGGCCCAGCCGTCTTCCTTCCAGCGGTTGGTCTTGAAGTCGAAGGCCGCGCACAGGATCACGTCCACGTCGGCCGAGACCTGGCCGATCACGCGGTTCGTGCGCTCCTCGGCGTGCTTCTTCAGGGCCTCGGGGGTCATCTCGCCCGCGATGTACTCCTCGAAGGAGTCACGCAGGTGCATGTATTCCTTGTAGCGGTCCACCGAAGGGAAGCGCTTCACCGCCACGGCCAGGTTCTCGATACTGAAGATCGAGTCGCGGTAGGGCGCGCTCATCTCGTCGTACTTCGCCGCGGCAGCCTCGGAGCTCAGCCACTTGCCGGCCTGCTCGAGCTCGCGTCGCACCAGGGTCGCGTTCACGAGCCACTGCTTGGCCGCGCGCACCTCCATGGTCGTCACGAACGGACGTATGTCGTTCCAGACCTCCTCGACGGTGACGTCGACGCCGTTCACGCGGTAGAGCACGCCCGGGGCCGGATCCTTGACGATCTGGGCCGTGCTCTGCAGGTGCTGCAGGACCTGCTGCAGGATGGCCGAATCGAACGAGCGCTCGGCCACGCTCTTCGCACGCCCCGCGCCCTCGCCGCCGGCGGCCAGGGTCTTGTAGTGGTCCAGGATCGACTCGCCGCCCGGGTTCTTCAGGATCGCCTCGAGCGTCACGGGCGGGAACTGGGCCGGATCATCGGGCAGGAAGAGCTTCTGGAACAGGCGCTCGGTGCGCAGCCGGTCGCGCGGATCGTTCGAGGCGAGGCCGGCCATCAGGTCTTCCATGCCGATGCCGCCCTCCGGGTACTCCTTCTTGATCTCCTCCTCGAGCTCCTTGATGAAGGCCTCGAGCTCGGCCGCGCTCAGATCGATCTCGGCATCGGCCGCGCCTTCCTTGCGGCGCCGCTCGATCTCCTGCCGCACGTAGATCTGGATCTTGCGCTCCTCGATCTCGGTCATGCCGACCTGACCGAGGCACACCTCGCGTTTGAGCGCCTCGAAGGGCACGACCTGGCCCGCGATCACGAGCGGCTTGCCGAACAGCTGGTCGTCGGTCGGCAGGTTCTCGAGCTTCGGGCGCGCCGCCTCGGGCTCGGCCGCGGGGAAGGAGGTGACGAGCGGCTTCTCGACGCCCTCCTCGTACTCGACCGGCTCGTCGCTCGGCTGTCCGCCTCCGAAGGTCCCGCTCAGGTTGCTGAGGCCGCCCTCGGTGGCCTCGACCTTGAGCTCGGTGCCGAGCGAGGGCGGAAGATCCTGCGCGGGCGCCGCCGGCTCGGGCGTGGCCGCTTGAGTCGGGGCGGGCGTCGGCGCGCCCGCGACCGGCGCCGCCGGCTGGCCCCCACCGTCCGAGCAAGCCGTCAGGCAGAGCCCGGCGAGGGTCCAGGGGAGCAGGGTTCGGAGGCGCAGGAGGTCGAGACTCATGTGGGCGACGGGAAGACGGTGGCCAGGACGGGCCGGGCTGTACGGAGCGGATACATCGGCGTGAGAGGCCGCCGGGAGAAAGCCGCTCGGGGGAGTCCGCCGGCCGCGGGCCGACGAAACGGGTGCGGAGTCTACTCCCGGCCCCGGGCCGGAACACAACCGGGGCGCGGAGCCCTGCTATCTTCGGCCAGCATGCCGCCCCGCCGCCCCCCCGGCCCGCGCCTCGGCCTCGCCGCCCTCCTGTGCCGGGCCCCCGGGCTGTGTCTGGCGCTCCTGGCGGGGTGCGGCCGCGCGGCTCCGGCCCCCGCCCCCCCCGTTCCCGAAGGCGCCACCGCGCCCGCCTTCGCGCCCGGGACCGCGCTGACGGTCAACGGCGAGCCGCTCGCCGCGCGCGAGATCGAGGAGCTCGCGCGCACCATCGCCGAGCTCTATCCCGCCTACGCGCGGCTGCACACGCGCCGCCTCGCCCTGACCGCCGAGCTCCTGCCGCGCCTGGCCGGACGCGCCCTCGCGCCCGAGGCCTGGAGCGCGGCGCGCGCCGCCTGCACGGAGTTCGACCCGCACACGAGCCCGGCCGCGGTGCTCGCGCTGCGCGGCAACTTCGACACCCTGGGGCTCGGCCCGTGGAGCGCGGCCCGCCACCTCGAGCCCGGCGCGTGGAGCGGCCCGCTCGAGTTCTTCGGGCGCTTCGTGCGCCTCTGCCTCGTGGCGCGCGAGCCGGCCGAGGACCCGCGCACCGAGGTCCTCGAGCTCGCCCTGGTCGAGTTCCCCTACCTCGAGCACGGACGCGCACGCGCGGCCCTGGAGGAGGCCCTCGACCGCGCCGAGCTCGTGATCGTCGATCCGACCTGGCGCGAGGCCGTGCCCGAAGCCTGGCAGCACCGCATGCGCCCCGACCGTCCCTGAACGACTCGCACGCCACCACCCGATGCTCCGTCCGCTCGTCCTGTCGCTCGTGCTCCTACTCGCCTCCCTGCCGCTCGGCGCGCAGAAGGAACGCCGCTCGGCCAACGCGCCCGAGAACTGCAGCTGGTGCGAGGGCGACCCCGCGCGCATGCAGGCGGCCGGCATCGTCAACCATGGCGGATTCAAGTTCTGCGCCACCGACACGGCCGGGGTCGACCAGCACTTCGGCGGCAAGGACGTCTACTGGATCGAGAGCGAGCACCTGCGCATCGGCCTGTGCCTCGGCCCGCACAAGGTCGGCCCGGACGAGGCCAAGAAGGTGCGCACCGAGCTGACCGAGCTCGCCGAGAAGCTGCCCAAGGTCGATCCGAAGACGAAGAACCTTGACCCGTTCATGCGCGCGCACCTCTATGCGCACCGGCTCGAGAAGGCCTACGCGCGCTTCATGGAGCTGATGCGCGTGAAGCCCGGCGACTTTCCCGACGGGCGCGGCGTCTGGCTGCTCGGCACGCCCTACTTCGGCGAGGGCCCGTACCTCGGCCAGAAGGAGAAGTTCGAGGTCCTCGTGCTGCCCACCGCGGCCGACCAGGTCGGCTTCCTCCTGCCGCAGTTCGGGCTCTCGGTGAAGCGCACGCAGCGCTGGAACATCATCGCGCGCGACTGCCTGGTCGTGGTCACGAACCTGGCCGAGAACGAGCTGCGCAACGACGGCCAGCTGCACGGCCACCTGGTCTTCAACCTGGCGATCAACTTCCAGGACGGGTTCAAGCACTACTCCTACGAGACGCCGTGCTGGATCCGCGAGGGCCTGGCGCACTACATGGAGCGCGAGATCGACCCGAAGTACAACACCTTCGACTCCTCGGAAGGTGGCCAGGCCGTCAAGGTCAACAAGGAGAACTGGGACGGCGAGGTGAAGCAGCTCATCGCCGCCGGCAAAGCTCCGCGCGTGGCCGAGCTCACCGCGCTCAAGACCTACGCCGAGTTCGAGCTGCGCCACCACTACGTGTGCTGGTCGATGACGCGCTATCTGATCGAGACGAACCCGGAGGGTTACGCGTGCCTGCAGGCCGAGCTGCACGGCCGCAAGAAGCCCGACGGAACGCCCGACGCCGAGGACATGCCCGCGGCCCAGCGCGAGGCCTTCCAGAAGTGCCTGGGCATGGGCTACGCGCAGTTCGACGCCGCCTGGCAGGCCTGGGCCGCGGTCCAGTAGCGGCCGGGCCTTTTTTCCGGGGCCCCGCGGCGCACGGCGCTCTATCCTTGCGTGGGGATGTGGGCGCGCAGCACAGCGGCTCTCGTGGGAGCCATTCTTTCCGTCGGCTGTCTGGCGCCACCGCCGCCGATCGTGGTCGACACGCCCTTCGGGGCCGTGCGCGCCGGTGACGCGGACGAAGCCGGCGAGATGGCGCTGCTGCTCGAGAAGCTCGCGCCGCGCGTCAAGGAGCTCTTGCCCGGCGCCCAGGACCGCCCGATCGACGTGTGGGTCCAGGAGGAACTCGCGGTCTACCTGTTCCACGAGCGCCCCGAGAGCGTGCGCGGCTTCACGCTGCTCGAGAACGAGTTCGAGGCGAAGCGCATCCACCTGCAGTCCGGCGGCCAGTCGCCCTGGTACCTCGCGCACGAGCTGGTGCACGCGCTGATCGGCCCGAGCTGGGCTCCGCTGCCCGGCATCCTCGAGGAAGGGCTCGGCGACGTCGTGGCCGAGGCCCTGAACCCCGAGTACCAGGAGCACATCCGCGCCCACCGCCTGCTCAACGCCAGCGCCTTCACGGGCGGCCTGGCACTCGAGGTCGTCTACCGCGAGCCGGGTTCCGGGCCGCGCAGCTCCTGGCCCGAGGTCGCGACCGAGACCGCGCTCGTGCTCGGCCCCGGCCACGGACACGACGAATTGCGGCGCCTGCTGGCGACACCGCGCAGCGCGCTGCACGAGAACTGGAGCGACATCCCCGAGTCCTTCTACGGCATCGCCTGGCTGTACGTCGCACGCATCGTCGAGCGCGTCGGCCTGGAGGGTCTGCACGAGCTCTGCCTGCGGGCCGAGCGCGAGGGCCTCGCGCTCGTGCCGCTCGCATGGCTCGAGGAGGCGGCCGAGCTGCCGATCGAGGCCCTCGACGCGCGCTTCCTCGCGACCTGCTTCGACCGCCGCACGATGCAGACGGCGCTGTTCCTGCAGCCCGAGCCCTTCGCCGCGGTGATGCTCGACGCGCTGATCCCGCTGCACCGCCGGCTCGGCTTCCGCGAGGTCTTCCAGCGCGCCCAGCCGGGCCTGCGCCTGTGGAACGACTCCGAGCTGCGCCTCGGCTACTACAACGGCCCGATCTACGGCGTGATGCGCCGCGGCTGGCAGACGATCGAAGCGCGCCCGGCCACGCTGACCGCGCCCTGATCAGGCCTCGAGGTCGAGGCGCGCGAACCCGCGGCTCTCGAGGATCGCCCCCAGCGCCGCGACTCCCGGACGCAGCGCACTCTCCAGGGCCGCCAGCAGGCCGCCCTGCTGCTCGTTTCCGAGCAGGAATTCCGCCAGCCGGTCGTCGCTGCCGCGCAGCGCCGCGTCGAGCTCCCCGGCCTCGAGCTCGAGCCCCGTCTCGCCCGCGGCGAAGGAGAACTCGAGACCGAGACGCGCGTCGAGACGCGACCCGTCGCTCTCGCCCGACGCGCGCTCGAAGTGGGCACGCACGCCGCTCTCCAGCGCCTTGCGGATGCGCTCGGCCTGGCGCGCCGCGGTGCCCTCGAACTGGCCCTCGAGCAGCGCATTCCAGGCCGAAGCAAGACGCGCCAGTCCGTCGCGCACCTCGCCGTCGCGCGCGAAGCCGCGCGCCTGGTGGGGCGCCGCATGCCGGCCCTCGTCCAGCCCGAAGGCCGCGAAGAAGCCGCTGGCGCCGTCGTCGAGCTCCAGCGCGCGCCGGCTGGTGAGCAGCAGCTCGCCACGCTCCTCGTCGAGGCGCGCGTCGAGCCCCAGCCCGTCCATCCAGGCCAGCACCTCGCGCAGCGTGTCCTGCGCCGGATCGAGCGCGCGCGTCACGCCGTTCACGGTGAGCGTGCCGGCCGCGAGCCCGGCCCGCCCGAGCTCGGCCAGCGGGCGGTCGAGGTCGCTGTCGCGGCCGGCCTCGAGGGCCGCGCCGTCGAGCTTCATGGCCGCGAGGAAGCCGCTCGTGTCGTCCCCCACCTCGAGCGTCCCGGCCGCGCCGGGCGTGTCGTGCGTGAACACGACGCGCTCGCCCGCTGCGTCGAAGCCCGCCGTGAGCCCGAGCCCGGCCGCGTCGATGCGCGCCAGCACGTCGTTCAGGCTGTCGGCCGCGAAGACGTCGATGCGCGCCCCCTGCAGCAGGAACGAGCCGTCGACGATCGCGAAGCCGTCCTCGAGCTCCGGATCGAAGTTGCGCCGACCGTCGAAGGCGCGCCCGGGATCGAAGGCGGTGCCGGTGCTGGCCGAGACGGCGACCTCGAAGGTGTCGTCGATCACGGCCAGCCCCGCGCCGAGCGCCAGGGTCAGCCCGTTCGAGAGCGCGAGCGGCGTGCCCGTGTCGTAGCCCGCGGCGAAGTTGAGCCGGTCGAGACGTGTGCCACTCTCGTCGAACACGTCCACGCGCACGGCCGTCGTGCCGACGATGCCCGAGCGCGTGACCTTGAAGGTCAGCGTCTGGTCGCCGTTGCTGCCGTCGTAGAGGCCGTCGACGGTCGCGTTCGGGACCGAGAGTCCCTCCCACGCCGGGCCGCGCGCTCCGAACGAGGTCGCGGTCGTGTTGATCTCCTCGCTCGAACGCAGCGCCGCCGCACGCACGCTCGTGTCGAGCCCGAGGTCGCTCGCCGAGCGCACGCGCAGCACGCCGCTCGTGCCCGTGCCGCGCGCCCCCTGCAGCCGCTCGCGCCCCTCGAGCACGCTCGCACGCAGGTTGCCGAGCAGCTCACCGAGGCGCAGGAGATCGCGCTTCTCGGACGCCGGCTCGCGCACGGGCTCGAGCTCCTCTGCGCGCCGAGCACCGAGCCGCAGGCTCGCGAAGGCGAGCGGCGAAAAGCCACCGGCGCCGATCCTCACGGCGCTCCTCCGGCGCCCCGAGGCGCATGCCACGACACTTTCCCCACTCCCCGATCCCCCGCCGCGCCCTTCGACCGGGCGCGGCCCCGCGCTGGAGCGCGCGCCCGTTCCCGACCGCGCTTCCCGCGCGCGGGAAGCCGCCCCGTGGGGTCGTGGAGAAATCCCGCGCCCGCCGGGTCAGGGACGCCGCACGAACAGGCGGTAATCGACCCAGGGAAGATCGCCGCGGCCCCGGTAGAGGAGCTCGAAGTCCTCCAGCGCGCGCAGCTCGGCCTCGTCGCGCGCGCACAGGGCCGCGAGCGCGCTACCGGCGGGCGGCGCGCTCGCCTGCGGATCGAGACCGGCCGTGTAGCGCGAGCCTTCCCACAGGAGGCGCGCGTCGATCAGGAGGTAGCGGCAGCGGAAGCGTGTGCGCATCGCCTCTGCGAGCTCGGCGGGCGTGCCCTGGTAGAGCGCCTGCAGGAAGGCCTCGGCCGCGCGGCGGCTGCGGTCGGTCTCGTACTTCGGCTGCAACACGATCGGGTTCCCGGTATGCGCGAGCAGCGCCGTCGAGTTCACGAAGTCGCCCAGGATCGGCTCGTCGCGGGGCACCTCGGCGCGCACGAACTCGACCAGCGCGGTCAGCTCGGCGCGCGCCGGCGCCGGCAGGTACCAGTCGATCTCGTGCTCGGCGAGGTAGCTCGCGAAACCGCGCGCCTGCAGCAGGAACAGGAGCCCCCCGGCAGCCAGCGCGAGCCCGCGCCGGCGCGGCACGTCGAGCGCCAGCACGGCCGCAACCGGCACGAACAGCCCGACCAGCGCCGCCAGGCGCCCGAACATCCAGGCCGCCGGCCAGGCCGCCAGCGCCAGCCCGAGCGCGAGCCACACGAGGCCATCACGCGCGCTACGCCGGACGCGCACGCCCAGCGCGACGACGAACAGCAGCGCGAGCGGCAGGCCGCACCAGGCCAGCACGGCCCCCGGCGCGAGCGTCTCGAACGGCCCCTGCCACAGCAGCCGCGCGTCGAAGGAGAGTTCACGCGGATCGAGCGGCAGCGCGCCGAGGTGCGCGAGCTTCGCGCGCACCACCGCATGCACGTGGTCGTAGGAGCTCGGCGCGAGCGCGCGGCCCAGGGCGAGTCCGAGCGCCGTGGCCGCGACGAGCGTGAGGCGCACCGCGCGCACACCGCGCGCCCGCAGGCGCTCGAGACCCGCCAGCAAGAAGGCCAGCGTCAGCGCGGCCGCGGGCGAGACGAGGAGCCCGCTCGCGCGCAGCACCGGAACGAAGAGGCCGGCCGCAAGCGGCGCGACGAGCAGCGCACGTGCGGCACGCCCGGCGAGCGGGCTCGCACCGCGCACGAGGGCCCACAGCCCGACCAGCGCGAGCTCGATCAGCAGCACGAACGAGAGCGCGTGCCAGGTCGCGAGCGCCGCCGCCAGCGCGAGTCCGCTGCCGAGGAACAGCGTCGCCGAGCGCGCGCGGACGGCCGCGCAGAGGAGCCCGAGGTGCAGCACGAAGAGTGGCAAGGCGAGGTCCTCGCCCACGAGGAGGAAGCCGATCGTGCGGTAATTCGCCGGCGTCACGAGCGCCAGCAAGACGGCGAGGACGGCGAGCGAGACGCGTCCGGTCGTGGCGCGCACGCTCCAGTAGAGGCCGAGCACGAAGGCCGCCGACAGGCACGACATCACGCGCAGCGCCACGACGTGCAGCGGCACCTCCGGGAACAGCGTGCGCGCGGCCCAGGCCACCAGGAACTCCTGGCCGACCGGGAACTCGCTCGGCACGTCGGTCAGGAACGGGTGCTGCAGGCGCGCATCGGCGTGGAAATCCGCGGGCACGCCGCCGCCGGACTCGCCGATGCGCCGACAGAGGTAGTACAGCAGCGCCGGGTCGCTGCGCAGCAGCCCGCGTGCGTCGTGCGCGTCGAAGTCCGCATCGCGCAGGGTCGTGTCGACGCGGATCCACGCGCCCCACAGCACGGCCGCCAGCAGGAGCAGGGCGACGGCGAGGCGCGCGGCGCGCGGCCGGGGTGCGGGCTTCTCGGGCTCGGACATGGACGGCGCAGGGCGCGCCGCGCCGATCCTAACCGCCGCGCCCCTCGGCCTTGAGCTCGCGCAGGAGTTCCACGTTGGCCTGGTAGATCACGGCCAGGAGCTCCTTCTTCTTGGCGAAGTCCTTCGTGCCCGGATCGAGGCCCTGCACGCCGTGGTAGAGCGAGGCGAGGCCCGGATCGACCGACTTCTCGCGCACCATGCGCTCGAGCTCCTGCTCGGACGCGTCGAGCATGCGGCGCAGCTCGGCCACGCGCGCCTCGAGCGTGACGATCGCCGCCTGCACGTCGGCCGAGGAACGCGGGCGCGGACGCGCGTCGTCCAGGGTGCGCTGCAGGGTCGTGAGCACGTCGCGCTCGAGCGCGAGCAACCCGTCACCACCCCCCACCACCTGGAACAGGCGATGGATGCGCTCGGCCAGGTCGCCGCCACCGAGTTCCTCCGGCGCCGGCAGGGGCGGCAGCGGCGCCGCCGGCGGCGGGCCCGCGACGGGCGCCACCGCTCGCGGCAGCTCCGGCGGCACGAGCCGCACCGGAGTCGGCGGCGGCAGGAGTTCCTCGGCCTCGACGAAGCGGTTTCCTCCGGCCTCCAGGGCGGCCGCGAGGGCCTGCTCGGCGCGCGCCGCCAGGGTCGCCAGGCTGGCCTCGCCCGTCCGCTGCACGAGCCCGATCGAGAGCGAGGCGCGCAGGTTGCGGCCATCGCCTCGGAACTCGAGCTCGCGACAGCCCCGCAGAAGGCGCCGCGCGACCGCCTGGCAGGCCGGGCGCGGCGAGTGCGGCAGGAGGACCAGCAGGCGCTGCTCGCGCAGCGTGCCCAGCGCATCGCTGGCGCGCGTGGTCGAGCGCAACAGCGCGAGCACGGCCTCGACGATGCGTTCGCGCGAATCCACGCCGTACAGGTCGTGCAGCGACTCGAGGCGATCGATGCCCACCAGGCACAGCCCGAGCGGGTAGCCGTAGCGCTGGGAGCGCCGGAACTCGGCCTCCATCAGGCGCGCGATCTCCTGGGGCGAGAAGAGGCTCTTCCCGGACTGGCCGAAGTTGAGGGCGGGGAAGGCGGTCATGGGGCGGGACGGAAGATAGCGCGGACCGTCCCCCTCTTCGGCCTCCGACGGGCCGGCGCCAACGGGAAAGAGCCGCTCCCGTAGCTCGGCTGGCGGAGGCCCGGTGCCGATACAATGCCCGGCTCGCGCCTCCGTTCCGGCCCTTTCCCCGTATCTCGCATGTCTCTCGCGTCCCTCGCCCTGTCGGGCCTCCTCCTGGCCGCCCCGCTCCCGGCTGCCCAGTCCGCCCGGGCCTTCGACCCGCTCTTCGACTACAAGACGCTGCCGCCCGAGAACGAGGAGCTCCTGCGCCCCCTGGAGGCCTGCGCCCTGACCATGCAGGACGCCTTCAAGGTGGTGCGCGAGAGCGAGGGCCCCGAGGCGCGCCCCAACCGGGTCGAGTTCAAGGCCACGCCGAGCGGCAACCAGTGGCGCTTCGAGCTCTTCGTGGGCGCGGTCGACGAGCTGAAGCCCAGGCGCGTCAACGTGCAGGTCTCGACCAGCGAGCCGAAGGTCCTGAAGCGCCTCGAGCTCTCGGCCCTGGCGCCCGACGAGGTCAAGGCCTGGGAGGTGCTGCGCAAGAACCCCGTGGCCTTCGACATCGCCGTCGACCTGGCCGTCGAGCGCGCCAAGGGCGACAAGGAAGAGGCACGCTGGACCGGCGCGCGAGCACGCACCGCGCGCTTCGTGCCCGAGCCCAAGGCGCCGATCTGGGACATCGAGCTCCTGGCCCACGAGCCCAAGCACGAGGCCGTGCGCCGCGTGGCCTTCTGGGTCAACGCCGACAAGCCGATGGTGAAGCGCTTCGTGCTGATGGACCGCTTCCCCGGCGAGCCGCTGCGCAACAAGGGCCAGGCCACCGTGCTCCCGAACGGTCTGAACGTCTACGACTTCGTCGTCGGCGACGGGCAGGAGCTCGCGCGCGACACGAAGGTCAAGGTGAACTACCGCCTGTTCCTGCTGGACGGCCAGAAGATCTACGACACCTGGGAGACGCAGCTGCCCGAGACCTTCGCGGTCAGCGATGCCCCGCTCAAGGGCATGACCGAGGGCCTGCTCGGCATGCGCGTCGGCGGTCGCCGCAAGATCGGCATGCCGGGCTCGCTCGGCTTCGGCCCGCAGGGCAGCGAGCTCGCTCCCCCCGACGCGATGGTCGTGTGCGACCTCGTGGTCGAAGAGATCGCCCCCTGACCGGCAAGCGAGGCCCGCACCGCGCCGCCCGGATCGCGACGGCGCAGACCGTGACGCTGCGCGCCTGACAAGGCCCGCGGGTTCGTTCTCGGCGCCCGCGCCGCTCGGGGCGCGGGCGGAGCGAAGGGTCTGGGCCCGAGGATCTCGGCGCCTGCGCGGCTCGGCGCGCAGGCGGAGGTGGGCGGCGGAGGGCGGAGGGCGGAGGCCGCGACGGAGCGCGCAACGGAGGACGAAGGTCCGCGAGGTTCCGTTCTCGGCGCCCGCGCCGCTCGGGGCGTGGGCGGGGCGAAGGGTGTGGGCCCGAAGGTCTCGGCGCCTGCGCGGCTCGGCGCGCAGGCGGAGGCGGGCGACGGAGGACTGAGGGCGGAGGACGAGAGCTTGGTCGCCACGGACGGTCGCCGGGGGCCCGCGCACCAGGCCCGGGAGCTTGATCGCCGGACCCGTGGCGCGTTGCGGAACGACCCCGAGTCGCGCCACGAGCCCGACA
>Ga0172376_10002151_pt1 | contig 24422 bp, 11 predicted proteins | sample Lak35m_FD_121114 | JGI IMG/M metagenome (GOLD analysis project Ga0172376, IMG submission 121114) | Freshwater microbial communities from Kabuno Bay, South-Kivu, Congo - kab_092012_35m | ecosystem: Environmental > Aquatic > Freshwater > Lake | place: Democratic Republic of the Congo: South-Kivu...
CCGAAATTGCCGCCCGAAATCTGACCGACACCAACCGCTACGATCTGCTCCCGGAACTTGCCGAACGACTTGGACTGGACATTTCCAGCGACCGAACGCTCTGGCGCGATCGCACCATGCTGATGCTGCATGAGGCTGTGCTGCATTCGTTTGACCGCGCCGGAGTCAAAATGGCGGATCACCATACGGTCTGCCACGAATTCCTGGAATTCTGTCGCAACGAACAGTCCGCTGGCCGCGAACCGGCCGGGAAATGGATGTGGCTGGTGCCACCCTTCTCGTCCTCAGCCACCGTGCTCTACCAGGAACCGTTCCGGGACGTGGCCTTCAAGCCGGCTTATCGACTTCAGAAGCCTGTGTGGGAGTCCGGGGCATTGTCAGCGGCCGTGAAATGCAGCGGCAGTCCGTGACGGTTGCTGAGCAGCCAGGCGGAACTGCCCGCCGTCGCCTCACTCCGCGTTTCTTGCTCGCTGGAAGTACCACCACTCGAACAGCAGCATTCCGAGTCCTGCGAAGGCGAGAATCCACCAGAGGGGTTGATCGGTGGCCAGCTTTTCTGCGGCCTGAGTGGCCACGGCTGCTTCGGTAAACTTGAGTTCCTCGACGTCGGCGAGCGAAGTTTCATGAATATTCAGGAGCCCGGTACCAACGGCAGCGACCGTTTCTTCGCCATCGAGGATTTCGTAGAGTCCCACACGTCCGGCGGAGGCTCCGACAAGCATCCCGGCCCCGTTGGACCGCAGCGTCGTGAAAGTACCGTCGGGGCTGCGAACGCGGTATTCCGTTTCGGGATCCAGATTTTGTGCCGGAAGCACTCCGGTGGGAGCCGCGTTGACTTCCGCCAGCGATGACTGTTTCATCGCTGTGTCCACGGCGTTCGCAGCAAGGATCGGGAATCCAACTCGGAAAGGAAGTGTGGAGCGATCGGTGTGGAAGGTGAACCACCAGGTTGTCTGCAGCCCTTCGCGTTTTTGCAGCAGCAGCGGACCGGCTTTGCCGTCAACCAGCACTTCGTAGCCGCGGTCCTCAAGATCCTTCGTGGAGGCACCTTCGGCGTAGGCCGGAAGTTCGGCGAATTCAACTTCAGCCAGCTGAACATGACGCAACAGCGGTGCAGTGCGATTCCAGTCGACGACGGCCCCGAGCTCTTCCTTGACGGTGACGAGGGATTTCAGGTCTTCAGGAATGATTCCCACGAGCACTTTCACGGGAATCGGGAGCTTTGCGTCGTCGGGCTTGTCGGAAATCAGCAGGTCCCACGAACCGTCCGGGACACTCCCGGTTTCGCCACTGATGACACCAGATTCAACGTTGGGAACGGCAGCGGCTGCGCGGCGCCACGAGTTGAGTGATTCGGAGGAGAGCACCTTTAGCGGACGCACGGCGGGCAGCGAGAGCCAGACGCTGTTGTCGGCGGCCAGAGCATCAAAGCCGGTGGGCACAAGTCGGGCTTCAAGGAGCACCGTTTGCTGGCCGGCGACAGGAAAGACAAGCCGCTCCGCATCGTCTTTGGAAACTTCCACCTTCGACGACTGAGTCTGCTGCCCATTCTCAAACAGCTGCAGCTCGGCTTCCAGCAGCTGTTCGGCCGAGCCGGTCACACGTACAAAAACTTCCCACTCCTCAGCACCGCTGCGACGGGCACTGAGTTCCGTGATGCCGAGATTGTCTGCCGGTGCGCCAATGCGGACGATGTTCAGATTAAAAGGCAGCTCGAATTCCACCTTTTCCTGCAGGTTGCCATCCGTGAGCACCGTGACGCGGTCAATCGGAAACGAAGTGGTGTAGGCTGCCGTCATGCGGAGCACATCATCGAGCTTCGCGGGGAGATCAGTCGGCCGGATTTCATCGAGTGCCTTCAGAAGCTGACGGCGGTCATTGGTGAATTCAGTCAGCCTGCGTCCAGTGGAAGAAAATGTGAACAGAGCGATCTGCTGGCTGCCGCTGAGATTTTCGATCTGTTCGCGGACACGTTCACGAACGCTGTCCAGACGCGACTTGCCGGAACCTTCGTCGATCGCTCCCATGCTGGCGGAGTTATCGATGAGCAGTGGCAGGTATTCGGATGTGCCGGCGTCGGCAGGGACAAAGGGCTGCATCAGGGCGAGGATGACAAGTGCGAGCAGCAGCAGCTGGAGCAGCAGCAGCAGGTTGCGGCGGAATTTCTGAAACGGCGAGTTGACTCGCTGGTCGTTGAGAACGCTTTGCCAGAGTGCCAGTGAGGGCACGTCAACTTTGGGCCGCCGCAGCTTCAGGAAATAGAGTATGACAAGCGGGATCACCGCAAGAAAAAACCACGCGCCGTACAGGTTCACAAAGTTCAGAAAGTTCATCGCTGCACCCAACCCTGCCGACAAAGGCAGTCAAACAGCAGATCACTGAAGGGAACTGCAGAACTGACCGACAGGAAGCGACCCTGGCGCCGGCGACACATGTTGTCCAGTGTTGCCTGCAGCCTGAGCCGCTGATCGTGATAGATGCTGAGCAGTTCTCCGGCGTTGGTGATGTCCAGAGTGTATCCGGTTTCACTGTCGACAAACCGCAGGTCACCTTCGACGTTGGGAGCAATCTCGGCATCGCTGAGAATCTGCAGGCCCCAGACTTCGAGTCCCGCGCTGTACAGCATATTCATGGGCCGGCTGAGATCACCGAGCGTCAGAAAGTCGCTGGCCAGTATCGCCACTCCGCGCCCACGGTGAAACCGCAGCATCCGCGCAACGGCGTCCTCGACAGGGATATCGCCACCACCAGCGACGTTTTCAAGAAATTGCAGGAGCGCACGGATACGCGTGCGTCCCGAGCCGGGTGGGAGCATCCACGGTTGCGATTCCTGCGCGTGCACCGCGTAGACACTCACTTTTTCAGAATTGAGCAGTCCCATGATGCCGAGCGCCGCGGCCGCCCGTTTGGCCGTCAGCAGTTTGTCGCCGAACAGCATCGACGTGGATGCATCGACAAGCAGAACCACGTGAAGCTCTTCTTCATGCTGAAACTGCTTGATGTAGGGACGCTGCAGACGGGCGAAGATGTTCCAGTCCACGTAACGCAGATCGTCGCCAGCCGCGTAGTCGCGGTAGTCCGCAAAATCCGTGCTGCTCCCGCCCTTGCCCGAAAGATGCTCACCCCGGCTGCGGTTGGTGAGCCGACGCAGGGGCCTCAGACGCATCCGCTCGATCTGAGCAAGCAGCGCGTTGTCGAAGAGCGTCGTGAAATTGCGAGTCGCTGATGCGTCCACGTGATTCACCCTTCCGTCGGCAGCTTCTGGATGACTTCTTCGATGAGCGCCTTGACGGATACGTTTTCTGCCTGACCGTCGTAGTTCAGCAGTACTCGATGCTGGAGCACCTCCATCGCGAAGAACCGGATGTCCTGGAAGGAAACGTAGGCACGGCCCTGGCTGAGTGCGCGAACGCGAGCCGCCCGAATCAATGCCTGCGCAGCACGAGGGCTGGCACCCCACCGGAGAAACTGCTTCACTCGCTCGGTCGAAAGCGGAGAATCAGGGTGGGTGGCCAGCACAAGCCGACAGGCATAGTCGCGCATCGGATCGCTCACAACCACCCGGTCAAGAACCGTACGCAAATGCAGAATTCGCGCACCGTCCAACACCGGTACAGCTTCGTATCGCTGGCGAAGAATCGTGCGACTCACGACTTCGTTGAGCTCTTCACGGGACAGGAACGGAACGACCACCTTGAACATGAATCGGTCCAGCTGCGCCTCAGGAAGCGGAAACGTACCCTCCTGCTCGATCGGGTTCTGAGTCGCCAGCACAAAGAATGGAGGATCCAGCCGATAAGTGACCCCGCCCGTGGTCACCGTGCCCTCCTGCATCGTTTCCAGAAGCGCAGACTGCGTTTTGGGCGTCGCACGGTTGATTTCGTCCGCCAGCAACAGCTGTGTGAATATTGGCCCCTGACGAAATTCAAAGCGATACTTGCCCGCTTCGTCCGTCGTCATCATGTTGGTGCCAATCACGTCCGCCGGCATCAGGTCCGGAGTGAACTGGATGCGACGAAAATTCAGCCGCAGCACCCCGCTCAGTGCCTTGACAAGCTCCGTCTTTCCCAGCCCCGGAACGCCCTCCAGAAGCACGTTCCCCCCGCACAGAAGCGCCGTTAACGTCGCCTCCACCACACGCTGCTGACCAACTATCACCCGCCCAACTGCCTCACGAACCGTTTCAAATTCCTGCCGGAACTGAGTTGCTTCTGACTGCAATTGTGCTGCCTGGTCGTCGGACATTCGAAAGACCTTTTGGGAATGGGGAATGGGGAATGGGGAATGGGGAATGGGGGATGGGGAATGGGGAATGGGGAATGGGGGATGGGGAATGGGGAATGGGGAATGGGGAATGGGGAATGGGGAATGGGGAATGGGGAATGGGGAATGGGGAATGGGTGAACGTTGAGATTAGGGGGTGACTCTGATCGGGCAACTCACGCGCGGCGGGGTGATCTTAGCAACACCTGAGCTGAGCTGAGCTGAGCTGAGCACGGAACACGGAGCACTGAAAACGGAACACTGAAAACCAACCGTTCACTTATCCGGCTGATCGCGTTTTTTCTTGAGTGCCAGCAGGCGGGACGTCGTGCCTGTATCGTCTGCGGGAGACTGTGAATGCGAAGTACTGGGAGGCGATAGTGTGGATGAACTGGATTCTCCGGGAATGGAATGCTGAGATGCCTGGCTGGAGGAGCTGGTGGCTGGTGGCGTGTTGCTCCAGATCGGGGGAGCCTGATTTGAGGGGCGTGGGGTTTCGGTTGGGGTGCCCGGGGCTTTGCGGAGGCTGGCGAGCGTGGAGCGGACTTCGCCGGTGCGTTGCAGGAGTGTCCCCAGTGTTTGTCCGGAGCTGCGTTTTTCGCGGGTGAAGAGTCGTTTGATCCAGCCGGCATCGAGCTGTATACGGCGGACAGCGACATCGAGCGGAAGCAGGGCTGCGATGAGCATCAGATACCAGTCGAAGATCGGGCGACTGCTGCGTCTGGGCTGGCGGTCCCCGAAGAGCTGTTGAGCGACTTCCGTGGCATTGCCCTCGATATCCAGCTCTTTTCCGCCGGTGGATTCTGCGATGTCGCGGAGTGCGAGCGGATTGGCGCGGAAGCGGAGGTATTCGGGGGAGTAGGAGACGATGAAGCCGGCGTTGGCCATCTCGTTGCGCGTGCCATCGGTGGCAGAGACCATCACCTGATAGCGGCCTTCGCCCTGGAGCGGCAGCGTGGTCTGGTAGCGTCGCGGTGCGATCTGGCGGACCGGCTGGGATGCTTCAAAATCGCCAGGGCCCTTGACGGAGACGTTGACGTCGAGGAGTGTTTCTTCGGGGTGAAAATCTTCGACAACAACCACTCCGTCGTTGCCGTTGACATAGGTGTACACTCGCAGGAACTGTTCCCGCCGTGAGCGTCCGATGCGGGTGGCGATTTGATTGACAAGCTGCTGGAACTGTTCCCACTGAACATAGTCGCGGCCCCAGCGTTCCGTGAAGTCCGATGTCCATGCCGCGGTGACTCCCAGACCATACCGCCACACGGCAAGCACTGGGTCGGGGTCTTCTTCGCCGGCCGCTTTTTCGGAATCAGTGAGCGGTGCAGCGAGCAGAATGGAGGCGCGGGGGTCTTCCTTCGGTGACGTCAGCACGTAGCCGTGCAGCTCCGGGGACTGGGTGATGCCGCGGAGCATGGGGTCGCTGCCGACAAGCTGAGGAGTGAAGCTGCGGGTCTGGATTTGCGATCGTCGCAGCGTCTTGGCTTCCTTGACGAAGATGGAGGGCAGCTGGGCAGGGTCCGAAGGAACGTAAAGTCGCCCCTTGGTGACGCTGGCAATGTCGGCCATCAGCTGAGTGTCTCCGTTGTGGGGAAACACGGCGACGGTGGAGACGGAGATCTGACTGTCGACGAATTGCTGCAGGAGTGCTGGTGGAGGAGCCTGAGGGTCGCCGTCAGAAATGATGATCATGTGCTTTGAGGCGGCGTCGGATTTTGAAAGGGAGTTATATCCGAGCTGCATGGTCGTAGAAAACGTGCCCATGTCGCCAATCTGAGCGTTGTTGATCTGCGGGACCAGATTGGGGTACTCGGATGCGGGCGTCAGGTCAAAGATCCAGCCGTCGCCACTGCTGGTCTGTGCAAGCACTCCGACGAGATCTTCAGGGTTGAGCACCTGGATGGCACGCTTGGTGATGCGTTTGGCCCACGCATTCCCGGCCGCGAATTCGCAGGTGTGCAGAATAATGGCCACCGCACCTTTAGGGAGGATTTTCTTGTTGGTGATTTCAAGCGAAATCGGGAGTGCATCGGCGATGGGCGAGCCCTGCCAGCCACCCGGACCGAAACTGTTGGGGCCCCCGACCATCAGGAACCCAATGCCAAGATCTCGAATCGCATCGTGAACCGCCTGAATCTGGGCCGCAAGGAGCGCATCGGCCGGGACATCGGCGAATATAATCGCGTCGTAAGGCATCAGCTGGAGTGGGTCGAACGGGACTTCGCCACTGGTCATCACATCAACCTGACGCTCGCCCTGTTTCAACGCCAGCTCAAGGAAACGAATCTCTTCCGGACTGCTGCTGGCCGGGTCGGTCACAATCAGAATGCGACCCGGACCGTCCAGAAAAATATAATTGCGGACTTCGTTGTTTTCGTCCCGGCTGTCAGTGCCCGGAGCAGGTTCGATGCGTGCGGAATATTCATAGTAGCCAGGCTGGTCCACCTTGATCGGGATGGAAAATCGCGTCTTGCCAGCAGGGAACTGGATTTCTTCCCGGGAAATCACCCTGTCGCCGTCGCTGAAAACAAGCGTGCCGGAGGAGGCTTTCAGCGAATTGAGAACCACCGAGGCTTCGTAGGTTTCGCCCACTCTCACCAACCTGGGAAGATCGAGCCTTTCCAAAAGGACCTCGGAGTCGTACTGGTAGTCCATCGGCACGACACTCACTTCGATCCCCCGCGACTGCAGGTCGTCGATCACATCCCGAACCTGCCCGACGGTCTCAGTGCCATCGCTTATCAACACGATGCGCCCGGCATTGTCTTCCGGAAGCATGGCGGCACTGAGCGCCAGCGATTGTTCGAGGTTGGTCGCGTCGCCACCAACCTGTGAATTGATATAGCGTTCATAGGGGAACGTGGAACGCGGCGGATATTCGACCGCCGGATTGCGGCCGAAGACCACCATCCCGGCTTCGTCCGCGGCGGGCTTTTCTGCAGCCGTCTGGGCCACGAAATCCAGCGCCTCGTTGCGCCAGGGACGCACAGAATCGGATACATCGACGTTGTAAACCACAGAGACGCGGTCGCTGGTGCGAACGGCCCTGGGTTCGGCAAGCACCAGAATGAGCAGTCCCAGAAGCAGCAGGCGAATGAAGCCGGCCCACGCTCCGCGGCGAACCGGGAGTCCCGCGTGCCCCGCCGCCTGCAGCCACCAGACCCAGGGAGCCAGCAGCAGCAACAGCAGCATCCACGGACTGGCAAATTCCAGTTCCCGCACAAGCTCGGGTTGAGGATATGAGACGTTGAAACGGGTGAGTATCGGCAGACGCGGAAAACCCGGTGCACTCCAGCGCTGCGGGCTGGACGCCGTAAAGACCGGAGTGGGAATGATGGCGAAAGCCACGAGCGAAAACAGAATCGCAAAGGCGACCAGCGGCCATGCAGAAGCAAACCCCACCGGTCGGTGAGGACGCGGGAAAATGCGTCGCAGGAACTTTTGAATGCGGCTCACGGCGTCAGCTCCACTAGGCGATGGTTGCCGGTGTCAGCCACAAGTATACGACCATCGGTGAGGTATGTCAGGTCCCAGGGCTGGTAGAATTCCTGCAAATTTCGGCCCGGTTGGCCAAATCGTCCGACGATGCTGCCGTCAGCGTTGAGCAATGTCAGGCGAGCAGTCTTGTTTTCGATCACATAAATCCGGCCGTCCGCAGCAACACGCAAATCGTAAGGGTAGGCCAGCGCTTCCGAGCTGGCCGGCGGAGCGATGATGCGACGCAGCCGGCCGTCTTCGCTGAATACCTGAATCCGGTCGTTGAAGGCATCCACCACATAGACCTCAGAATTGTGCAGCGCCAGACCGCTGGGACGCTGGAACTGCCCGGGACCCGTGCCGTGACTGCCAAACTGCAGCATGAACTTCCCCGAAATATCGAACTTCTGCACACGCTGATGCGCTCCATATTCGCCGACGTACAGGCAGCCGGAAACGTCCTGAGCAATCGCGACCGGAAATACGAACTCGCCAGGGCCCCGACCCTGCGCCCCAAACATCCCGTCCACCTCACCCTCCGAGGTGAAAAATACCACGCGGTGATAATGAGTGTCCGCCACCACTATTCGCCCGTCCTGAAGCCGCCAGATCCCCTCCGGCTTGCCAATGCGGGAGTCCGGCATGTTCCAGCGTTTGCTGAGATTGCCGTCGCTGTCATACACCAGCACCCGCCCGGCGTTGTCCAGCACATAGACCGTGTTCTGAGCGTCTGAATACAGGCCACGAGGCGCCGGCAGAAAGCGGTCCGCCGAAGGAATCTTCCAGACTCGCAGTCGCGAAAAGTACAGCTCAGGCGACGCTGACTCTGATCCGCAACCACTCAACAACCCCGCAAGAATACCCGTTCCCCCCACACAGGAACCAATGGCCCGCCGACGCGACTGCACCCGCCCTGTACCCGACGCCCGATACCCACCAGTCATGCCTCACCCCGCAGACTGATCGTCACACCAGTACCCGCTGAAAGATCGGCCTGAGCGTGCTGATGAAACACCAGAATCGGTGGACCAGTCGGGGGCTGCAGCAGCGTCTCATGGTGCAGTCCGCAGTGCTGTGATTCCACAACCCGCAGCCCGGACGCAGCCTCAGGATGCAACTGCACCTGCGGAGAACGCACACAGCAGTCCGCAGGAATGCAGACGCTTGAGGAACAGGCGTGCACACCAGCAGACAACGCAGCCGCCTGGGGAGAAGTCCACCAGTTGAGCGGTCCGAGGAATCTGCCCAGTTCGGCTGTGGGAGGCTGCGAGTAAAGGTTGCGGACCGTGCCGCTGAAGGAAATCGCGCCCTGCTGCAGACACACCACAAGGTCCGCCTGCCGCAACACTACCTCGGGCTCGTGACAGGAAAAAATCAGACAGATTCCCGCCGCCCCCGCCAACGATCGTATGGCGTTCCAGAAGGCCGGCTTGCGGACCGGATCAACGTGAGAAAGAGGTTCGTCCATAATGAGCCATTCCGGGCGGGCGGCAAGACCCCGTGCTGTGGCCAGTCGTGAGGATTCGCCGAGTGACAGTGCGGATGGACGCGCGTTCCGCAGGTGAGACAGAGCGAATTGCGCGAGGATTTCGTCTGCAGAAAATGGAGAATTTTCGGGGATCGTCCGGGATTCAGGCTGCACCGCCAGCAGGTGCTGATGCACCGTCAGGTGAGGCCAGAGCCCGCCCGTCTGCGGAACCCAGAAAAAAGGCAGACGAGGATCGCCGGTCCCAGTCATCACGGGACGCTGAATACGCCCCAGATCAGGTTGCTCGTAACCCGCCAGAATATTCAACAGCGATGACTTTCCCGCTCCGGAATAGCCAATGATCGCCGTGGCAGATCCTTCAAACCTGTGACTGATCCCGTGCAGCCGCCAGTGATCGTTTCCACGAAGTGAAACAGATTCCAGCTGAAACATGGTCGGCTTTGGCAAATGCGTAAGAAAAAACCGGATGCAGTTCAAAGTGAGCGTGTTGCGGCCAATGCCTGCCGGTAAACCGCCAAAGTCTATCACAATTCCCTGGAAAAAACACGGAAAAACAACCGTGAATACCGCAAGCGGTTCATGTTGGCCGAGCTGCTCGGTATCCAATCCCCCTGACGGTCTCAAGGAGATCACCGCGGTCCCCGATTTTTTGCCGCAGTGCCCGCAAATGGACATCAATCGTTCGCTCAAGCGCTGCCGCATTGATTCCACGAGCCGCCGTCAGCAGCTCGCTTCGGGAAAATGGCCGACCCGGCTGCGCACACAACACCCACAGAATCTCAAATTCAGTCGGCGTTAACTCCACAAGCTGTCCTCCCACAGTAACCGAACGCCACCTGCGATTCATTTCAATCCCATGCAGCTCAATCGTGCCTGCTCCGTCGCCACTCGCAGAAGCCTCCTGCGAACGCCCCCGCAGCAGTATACTGATCCGCTGCTGCAGAAGCGGCAAACCAAACGGACGCGGCAGGTAATCATCAGCTCCCATGCTGAATGCCAGCGACTGGTCCAGCTCCGTCGCGCGGCTGGAGACAATCATCAGGTCCGTCCGCGGAAGCCGCGCATCACGCTTCAGTGCTCGGCAAAGCTCAAGTCCATCCGCTTCCCGCAGCGAAAGCTCCAGCAGAATCAGCTGAGGCTGCAGATCACAGGCCGTCTGCACCGCGCGACCATGTACAGCCTCCCAGTGCAGCTCGTAGGACTTCCCGCTCAGACCAGTTACCGCCAGCCCGTACAACTGTGAGTCTTCGTCGATAATCAGGATGCGCGCAGCCATCAAACCGGACAACCCCCGCAGAACTCTTCGTCGCGCCCATGTCGAAACACGGACCCCCGGCGACCTGACGACGGACCTGATGTCCGCCACGACCGTGCAGGTCACGCCGTGGACAACACCCGGACTTTGTGATCGATTGGCTAAGATATTGTGAATGGAAATCGCTGCAGCAGCAGAAATTCACAGATTCTTAATCGCTCCTGTCGCCGGTCAGCCGAATTCGCATCCAGCGGCCTGCCGCAAATCGCGCCCACATCAGCAGACCCGTGAAAATGATGTTGGCCGATGCGGCAGTCCACAGACTGCTGAGCGATGGGTTGGCAGAGTGCACAACAGCCCACGCCGGCAGCACCATCACCAGCCAGCTGCAGGCCAGCGTTAACAGCATCGGGTAAACCGTGTCCCCCGCGCCACGAAGTGCCGACGAAAAAACCACCGCAAGGGAATCAAAAAATGAATACACCGCGACAAACTGCAGCAGCAGGCTGGCCTGCGCTGCCAGCGCCGTGATCCCGCCCGCGCCCCTGTCCTGCTCGTCCGCAAACAGAAAGAAAGGATACAGAGACTGGTTGGGAAAGAGCACCAGCAGGATGCCCGTTCCACCGGTCCACAGCCCCCCCAGCAGAACCGCGTTGCGAACCGTCTGACGGGCATGATGCATCATGCCCGCGCCCACATGATGCCCGACCAGCGTTTGAATGGCCGTGCCAAAGCCCAGCAAAGGCACAAAGATCAGACCATTCACGCTGAATGCAAGATTCGTCGCCGCCAATGCTGTGCTGGACAACTTTCCAACCAGCATCAGAAACGCTGTAAACCCGGAATTATCCACGAAGTAGTGCAGCCCGCTGGGAACCCCGAATTTTAAAAAACGGCGAATGAGCACAGCGTCCGGACGACACTCGCGGCGAATCGGCAGATTGTGGCGCCGCGCTTCCGCCGTCAGCAGATAAATGTAAATCGCCAGTTCACAGCACCGCGCAAAGACGGTCGCAAGCGCCGCGCCCCGTATTCCCAGCGCCGGAATCGGACCACTCCCGTAAATCAGGAAATAATCCACCGCAAAGTTCACCACCACCGCCAGCATACTCACGCACATCACAATCCCGGTTCGCTGCTGACCACTGAAAAAACAACTGCAGGCCGCCGCCAGCAACTGGATCGGATTGCCCGCACACAGCGTGTTGAAATACTGCGCTTCCAATTCCGTCACATCGGGCGGATGCCCGGCTGCAGACAGAACAGTGCGAGTCAGCGGAAGACAGGCCAGCAGCAGAATCCCCGCAACAAGGGCCAGCCAGACAGACTGCCAGAATGAGGCCAGCATCCGATCGGGCTGCCTCGCTCCGGCAAACTGAGCGATGAAGGTGTTGGCGTAGAGCACCGTGCCAAGCGGTATGCAGATCACTGTCCAGTGCAGCAGGGATGCAGGCGTGACAGCCGCCAGCGCCTGTTCTGAACACCCCGCCAGCATCATCCGGTCCACGGAATTCATGAGCGCCTGAGAGCCGGAACTGATCATCAGCGGAGCAGCCACGCGAAAGAGCTCACCCATGGAACCCGCTGCCGCTGCATGCGTGGTTGAAACTGTCGATGATGGATCGGACGGCAATGGTGTTTCGGACATGGAGTTTCAGCTGCTTGTCCCGCCGTCACGTTCAGCACGTGCCAGCCGGGCGGCGGTGGACATGCGAATCAGAAGTATGCCGGCCCGCATGAGTCCCAGCGCAGCCGAAAGCACCACTGCCGCTTCCACTATACGGGGCTCAACCGTATTCATCGCAAGGCCAAGCGCCAGTTTGAGCACAAAGAGGGAACCGCCCACAAGTGCCCAGCCGGCGAGTTCGCGAATCCAGAAGAACATCGGCTGGAAGCTCCCAGGAAAATGTGACGCCCCGCTGCAGACGCGGTGGCGGTGAACCCAGATTCTCTCTGCAGTGCCCGCAATGAGCAACACATCGGGGCCGGAAATCAACAGGCTCTTACCGAAAATTTCTTGCCCGCGAATCCAGATCCGCCAGCAGAGCACTCACGTCGTCCAGTCGCTCACACACCACATGAATAATTTCACCCTCCCGCTGCAGCCGCCCGGTCGCCAGCAGCACCCCCGCAAATCGCGCCGCTGGTCGAAACTGCTGCCAGACATTCGGATAGACCACCAGATTCACCGTACCCGTCTCGTCCTCCAGCGTCACAAATGTAATCCCCGCTGCAGTCGATGGACGCTGCCTCATCAATACCAGACCAGCTACCCTGACACGCCGGTCCGCCTGCAGCTCCTGCAGTCGTTCCGCACTCACCGCCCGCAGCTCTTCCAGACGACCCCTCAGAAAACTCACCGGATGCTGCCGCAGTGACAGGCCGGCAGACGAATAATCCGCAATCACCTCCTCCTGCGCAGTCAGCTGTGGAAGTTCCGGCGGGGCCTCGTCAGGATGTCCACCCGCAGCGTCCACCAGCGGCAGCCGCTCCCGAGCTGGCAGCGCCTTCCAGTAAGCCTCGCGCCGCGACGTGTTCAACGATGCCAGCGCATCGCCGCGAGACAGCAGCTGCAATGCCGTTCGAGGCAGCCCCGTTCGCCGCGCAAAGTCCTCAAAGTCCCGAAAACGACCGCCCAGCGTCCGAGCCGACTCAATCACATGCCCATGCTCCTCCGATAACCCACGCAGCAACCGCAAACCCAGACGCAATGCAAACGACTCGTCCCGATGCCGATATGGCCCCTTCCCCTTCCGCTCGGTACTGCTCTCCAGTGAACAGTCCCAGTGACTGAAATTCACATCCGGTGCCCGCACCTCGATGCCATGCTCCCGAGCATCCCGCACCAGCTGAGCCGGTGCGTAGAAACCCATCGGCTGACTATTGATCAGTGCCGCCGCAAACACCGCCGGATGATGTCGCTTCAGCCACGCCGACACATACACCAGCAACGCAAAACTGGCCGCGTGAGATTCAGGAAATCCATATTCGCCAAAACCACTGATCTGACGGAACACTCGCTCCGCAAACTCCCCCTCATATCCCCTCGCCGTCATGCCGGCCACCAGCTGCTGATGGAACTTCGCGATCACACCCGTCTTCCGCCATGCACCCATCGCACGCCGCAACTGATCCGCTTCGCCCGGAGTAAACCCGGCCGCAACAATCGCCAGACGCATCGCCTGCTCCTGAAAAATCGGCACGCCAAGCGTTCGATGCAACACCTGCCGAACTTCCGCGTTCGGGTAATCCACCGTCTCCTCTCCCGCTCGCCGACGCAGATACGGATGCACCATGTCGCCCTGAATCGGCCCCGGTCGCACTATCGCAACCTCAATCACCAAATCATAAAAACAATGCGGCCGCAACCGCGGCAGCATACTCATCTGCGCTCGGCTCTCAATCTGAAACACTCCCATCGTGTCCGCCCGGCTGATCATCTCATACACCGCCGCGTCCTCTGACGGGACCGTCGCCAATGACAACGGATGACCGTGATATCGCGCGACCAGATCAAACGCTCGCCGAATGCAACTCAGAATTCCAAGCGACAGACAGTCCACCTTCAGCAGCCCAAGAGCATCCAGGTCGTCCTTGTCCCACTGAATGACTGTTCGCCCCGCCATCGCTGCGTTCTCGATCGGAACCATTTCACACAGCGGGCCTCGAGACATCACCATCCCGCCAGGATGCTGCGATAAATGTCGCGGAAATGCGAGGATCGCGTTGAGCAGCTCCAGCAGCCGACGGCCCAGCTGCGACTGCGGATCAATGCCGCCCTCCCGCAGCCGCTCCGGAAACTGCTCCGCACTGTCCACGTGCTCCAGCTGCCCCGCAAGCCGGTCAATACAGTCCGCGGATAACGCCAGTGCCCGTCCAATGTCGCGAATCGCAGACCGCGGTCGCCACGTAATCACCGCCCCCGTCATCGCTGCTCGCTCACGTCCGTATCGCTCAAATAAATACTGCAGCACCTCCTCACGCCGCTCGTGCTCAAAGTCCACGTCAATGTCCGGGGCCTCGTTCCGCTCCCGACTCACAAATCGCTCAAATAAAACGTCAATCCGATCCGGATCCACCGACGTCACACCCAGACAAAAACACACCACCGAATTCGCCGCCGATCCTCGCCCCTGACACAAAATGCCCCGCTCCCGTGCAAATCGAACCATGTCGTAAACCGTCAGAAAATATGCCTCATACTGCAAGTCCTCGATCAGCTCAAGCTCGTGACGCACCAGCTGTCGCACCCGCTCCGGTACTCCCCGCGGATAACGCTCCGCCGCCCCCTGCCACGCCAGCTGCGCTAAATGATCGATCGGACGCAAACCCCGCGGTACAAGCTCCTCCGGATACTCATATCGCAGCTGCTCAAGATTGAATTCACAACGACCCGCGATCTCCACCGTCCGACACAACAGCTCGCGATGCCCCCGGAACAACTGCTCCAACTGACACAATGACTTCAAATGACGCTCACCGTTCGGAAATAACTCGTGCCCCAGCTCCTGCAGCGACGAATTGCAGCGAATCGCCGTCAACACGTCCTGCAGCGGACGACGACGAGGAACGTGAAAGTGAACGTCGTTCGCCGCTGCCACCGGCACACCCAACTGCCCACAACGGCTCAGCCATTGCTCCAGACGCTCACTGTCCCGCGGTCCGTGATGCACCTCCGCAATCGCATAACAACGATCCCCGAAGAGCGACTGCAGACCCTGAAGCTCACTGTCTGATATGTTCGTGTCCACCCCAGGATGATACCGACGATCATAACGCAGCTGCGTCTCACGACTCAGAGGTACCCCGCAGATCAGACCCTCCGCCGCCTCCGCCACGTCAGCCGTGAAGATCCGACAAACACCCTTCTCCGCTCGACGACGGCCCGTCGTGATCAATCGCGACAATCGACCATAACCCGCCCGGTCCACCGCCAGCAGCACCATCGCAGGACCGTCCTCCGGAACAATCTCGGCACCCACCAGCAGCTTCAATCCCGCCTCCTTCGCTGCCACATGAGCCCGCACAACACCCGCCAGCGAATTGCGATCCGTCACCGCCAATGCCGCATATCCCAGCTCCCGCGCACGCGCCGCAAGCTCGTCCGCATGCGATGCCCCTTCAAGGAATGAATAATTCGTGCGGCAGTGCAACTCGGCATATCGAACCTCTCCCGACGCACCAGCAGACGAAACTCCCGCGCCCGCAGCACCCGCGGTCGCTGATTGCCCAGCCACACCCGCGGCACCCGCTCCCTCCCACGGCCGCACCGCAGCACCAGGCTTCAGCTGAGTCGCTCGCGGGCGACGTTTGGAGGGCGGAGGATCCGGCATTCGACTGTCCCCTCAAAAACACGAAATTGTCATGCGGATCAATGGACTGCCAGCGAAATGAACCCAGCGGCACGTGATGCTCAATGTCAAAAGTGCAGGCCTCCCGAGCCTCGTCGTTGCCAACCTCCACCTGACTCAGTCTCGTGAATCGTCCACCCACGTGCGTCGCTGACCACGTCGCCGAAAAGTCACTGCCATCGCTGCTCCGCGAAATCTCCGCTTCCGACCACGTCACCGACGCCTCCCTGTATGCCACCTGGCTCTCCAGGCCCCAGTGAGAATCCAGGGGCAGCATCGGGATACCAGCCATGCCGTCAGGCAGATTGCAGTGCGCATGTCAGAGCTTCCAAAAGGACGTTCAATCAGCGGCTTCACTGAGCAAAGTTGGGGTGACGCGGATCGCCAGGCGACTCAAGATACGCCAGCAGGTCCAGCACCTCTTCCCTCGAAAACGTGTTCAGCAGCCCCGTGGGCATCGGAGAGGTTTTCGAAAGCTCCCGTGACTCGATTTCGGACTTCGCCACTGTCACCGTGCCCGCGGCAAGCGGATTTGGGCGGAGCACCACTTTCTCCTCAGTCTCTTCCACGACTCGTCCTGTCACTACCAGCCCCGCTTTCGTTTCGACGGACGTGTTCATGTACTGCTCTGAAAGCACCTTCGATGGCTCGGTCGTCGATTCCAGCAGGTCCTGACGCTTAAATCGCGTCGCCACAGCAGTCAGGTCAGGCCCAATCGCACCACCCCGATCGCCATATCGATGACACGCACTGCACTGCGCCTGATAAAACACCTCCCGACCACGCTGAAAACTGCGGCCTCGACTCACCTGATCCAGCTGCGACTGCAAATCCGCCGTCGTCCATTCCTGAACCAGCTTGCGCGTGGATAAGGCAGGAGCAGGCTCCTGAGTGTGACGGGCACTGTACTCCGTGAGCAGGTCATTCATCGCAGTGATCTCGTCGGCCGTCAGCGTAAACTTGGCCTCTTCATGAGCGTTCGCCATGAAATTGCCGTAGCTGGCACCGTTGTTAAACGGTATGCCGGCTTCCCGGAACCACTGCTCCGCTTCACTGCTGTGGCCGGTCGAGGCGCGGCCGTTCCACCATTCCAGATAGGTGCGGCGGAGCTCCCCAGTCCACCCGCTCTTCTGGTTTCTAAGCGACACAATGTAGACGATTTGCTCCTCCTGCGTTCCTGCGGCCTGCAGCAGACCGATCGTCCGCGACACGACGTTGGAGGCATTCATCGCAATCAGAATCTGCGCTAACTCACGATTCAGCGGTTCAGTCTTCGCCGGGTAAAGCGGATCGATGTCTGTGAGCAGTCGCCTGGCGACATCGCCCGCTGGCCTGCCGTGCCGCGCAATCGATACCTGGATCACGCGCAGCTTCTCCAGCAACTGCTGTTCACTCAGCCCCGCCGATGGAATCGCCGTGACCGCATTGAGCACTTCAGGCTGATGCTCGGCACCACACAGACGCGCCAATGCCAGCAACGCGGTCAAGGCGGCCGCCGGTGACTTCTCTCTCAAGGCACGCTCCTGCCACTCACTCACCGGGTTCCGCTCAATCGCCATCCGAGCTGCATAACGGATGTAACGATCGGCACTTCCAAGGTGCGGCCACGCAAATGGCACCGCCGCTGGATCAGGTCGCACGTTGAATGCCTCCAGCCTCCGACGCGATTCACGAGCGTCCCGCGAGCTCGTGTCCGCAAGCTCTGCTGGCGGCAGCGGACTTGCCCCGGGACCACCCGTCCACGTTACCCGGAAAAGACTCGCCTGAGTCCCCCGGCCACCAATGGTGAAATAGAGCGATCCGTCGTCGCCAATCACGGCGTCCGTCAGATTCAGCGGCATCCGCGGACCCTTGCCCCGAAGCGATTTGGGAGACACAAAGTTCTCGAAACTGCCCGTGTAACTGGCCCCGTCAGGACGCAGATGCACCGCCATCAGACGGCCGTAAGTCCAGTCACAGATGTAAAAAGCCTGCTGATACTTCATTGGAAAACCCGCGCCAGTGCCAAACGTCACCCCCGTCGGACAGCCGATTCCAATCGTTGCTGTCTGCGGCAGACTGTCCGCATAGTACTGCGGCCACTTTGCACTGCCCTCCCGAAAGCCGTTGTCTCCGCCACGGACGGAGTGAAAGACGTGCACCGGGCGATACCATGGAGTCCCCCAGTCCCATTCCATGTCACTGTCCCAGCCAAACAACTCGCCGTCAGCGTTGAATGCAATGTCGTAGGTGTTCCGCTGACCTGAAGAAAACAGCTCGATGTTCTTCCCGTCCAGATCCATCCGGGCAATGTAACCGCCCGGGGGTTTTGCGCCCACGCCAAATCCGTTGCCGTCCTCCATCCGCGGAAGCGCCAGATCGTCGCCGTAATTGCGGTGCGGCGAACTGTCCGCCAGGTCCTGCGGCAGGCCTGTGAAATTGCCGCAGACCGCGTAAAGCATCCCGTCAGGGCCCTGCACCAGCCCGTGCGAACCATGCTCCCCACCACCGCCACGCCACTCACGCAGAAATTCCACGTCGTCGAAACTGTCGTTGCCCTTCGTGTCTCGACAACGATACAAAGCAAATCCCCGACTGCCGGAACCGCTGATGTACAGAGCATCGTTAATGAACACCATCCCCATCGTCTCACTGACCGGGATCGTCAGAATCTCCTGTCTTGTTACCTTGCCGTTCTGCAGCGTCACGCGAGTAATCGGCTGGCCGTTCTGGCCACCCAGCAGCAATCGACCCTTCGGATCCCTCGCCATGCAGAGCCATGATCCGTTCACCGCAGCATCCGCCTGCAGAACGTGCTCGATCGTAAAGCCCGGCAATGTGTCCAGAAATTCTGCCGGCTGCGAGTAATCCAGGGGCTTTGAACCGTCAGCCGGACAGTACTGAGCCTTCAAAATCACCAGCTCGCTGCCCGCAGGAACTTCTATGTTCAACTGACCTCCCTCACTCACCTCCGCAACCTGCTTCCTGTCGCCCTCCCGGTACTCCACTCGCAACTTCTTCGGCACCCCAGGCACCGTGTCCCCAAACGTCTCGTTGGTCGCGCTGATCGACAACCGGTTGCCCTGCACCGCCGACGCGACTTTGGCAGTCACATCTGTTCTGTCAGCCGCTCGTGCAGGAGCCGCACAAATCGCCAGAACCGTCAGGGCCATTGAAAGGCATACAAAAATGCAGCGGTACAGGTGGTGCATGGAAACGATGTCTTCCGGATTTGGCAGGGGACTGGTGTGGAGACGCCGCCCTTCAGAATAGCCACAGAAGTGCTGGAACGCCAGACAAAGCCTCACCCCACCCCACCCCACCCCACTACGACTCGCTGCGATCGACATCGAACCCGAATGTCGCACTTTCGCAGCGCCCCATGGAAACTGTTCCTTTTTTGACACAATCAGTCACCGCCGCAACGTCTGGCATTCCCACTCCGATTGCCTTTACCACCACGTCGCAACGCGCCACCCCAAAACAACCGTCGGCAACCTTCCAGATTCTGCGATCCCTACCTCCAGTACAGCCTGCATAACCCGAAATGGACCAGCCACGGACCGTGTCAACTCAGCGAATACCAGCAAAAAACCCAGCATTCAAGGTGCCAAAAAGCTCTGCGGAGCTGCTGGTGTGGCACCCAAAAGCAGACAAATTCAGGTGGGTGTGTGCGACACCCTGGCAACTGCCCAGCCTCAGACACCCATCAAAACTGCTAAACAGATGCTCACCCGAGGAAATCCACCTATGATTTGAGGGCTGCGCTCCTGAGGAATTTTTTTGGCTTCGGCCCGATTTTTGTTGCAACGGGAAGGCTTGTCCGTACTCTAGGAAAATTCGGCATTATCATTGCCCCCCGCAAACCCCACTCCTGCCGCGCCACCACCACCGGCCGTTGTTTCCTGAAAATCCGGCTCAACTTTTTTTCCCACAGGACCCTGCCATGCGGAATTCGGATTGGTTCAAAGCCCTGCGTCAAATCGCCTCCAGCAACGCCAACTCCCCCGCCTCCGCCAAATCCCGCCGCCGCCACCGTCGCCAACCCACCCAACTCTCCGCCGAAGTCCAGCAAGTCCTCAACGCACCCGTCGCAACGGAATCGCTGGAAGACAGAACCCTGCTGAGTACACTCACGGTCGGAACCGGCGAGACCTACACAACCATCCAGTCGGCGGTGAACGCAGCGGCGTCGGGCGACACGATCCAGGTGCTCGCCGGCACGTACAACGAGACTGTCTCCATCACCAAGTCGAACCTGACGATTCAAGGTCCAAACTCCGGCAACGTTGGCAGCGGCACGCGTGCGGCGGAGGCCGTGGTCACCGGCGGGTTCGTGCTCGACGGTGTGGCGAACGTCACCGTGTCGGGCTTCAGAGTGGTGCAGCCTACCGCCCCCCCCGTGTCTGGTATCGGAATCCTGATTGGAACTACCCAGACACCGGGTCCAATCGCGTTGACCAACAACATCATCGGTGGCTGGAACAGCGGTATTTCGCTGGCAGGCGGCCACACGCCTGGCTGGGTCAGCGGCGTCACCATGACGGGCAATCTTCTGGCTTACAACAACAGCGGTATCGGCAACACGGAAAACGCCACAAACCTCACGATCCAAAACAACACGTTCGTGAGCTGCGGGCTGAGTTTGGCCGGTGGCTCCTCGACTGCCGCGCCGGTCACCGGAAACAGCTTCTCGGGCCATACAGACTCGTTTGGTCGGTACGTGAGCCTTGCTGCCGGGGTGTCGCTTGCGGGCGGGCAGACGTTTGCGGGCATCGTGTCGGGCAACACGTTCGACAAGGGCGCGGTCGTCAACTCGGCGACTGGTTCGTGGTATTCCCAGGCTGTGTTCGCCGGCATCGCTGGCGGCGTAAGCGCAGCGGCGACCGGATCCACGATCAACGTGCTGGCGGGGAACTACAGCGATGGCGCGGTGACGGCGACCGTAAACAACCTCACGGTCAACGTGCCGACGGGCGTGACGGGCTTCACGGGCCTCGTGCTGGATTCGACTGTGACCAACGGCAACGCGTCGCTGTCCGACGCCGGCGCCGCGAACCTCACCGGCAACGCCGGCAACAATACACTCACCGGCAACTCCGGAAATAACACGATCACCGGCGATGACGGCGATGACACAATCACCGGCGGCACCGGAAACGATACCATCGTTGGTGGTAATGGCACTGACATCGCCGTTTTCCCGGGGGCACTCGCTGACTACCGGTTCCTCTATTCCGGTTCCCCGCAAACCGTCCGCGTCACTCGCCTCTCCACCAACGAAGCGGACACCGTCTCCTCCACAGAAATACTCCGCTTCTCCGACATAGATCTCTACGTCTTCGGGGCCCAAAGCTCCTACGCCAGCGTTGCCACCGCCATCGCCGCTGCCCCCACAAGTCACGGCGTACTCCTCGCGCCCGCCAGCGGCGGCTCGGCCTACTCCACCATCTCCGTCAACAACAAAAATCTGACACTTGTCGGTGGTGATCCCGCCAACACCGAAATCAACGGTGGTACTGCATCCGCCATTACCTACTCCGGTGTCTCCGCTGCAACACTCATCGGTCTCAAAGTCACCGGCGGCACCACTTCGCCCTCCACTGTCCCCGCCATCAGCGGCTTCAGCCCAACACTCGTTAACACCGTGGTTGTTGACAACGGCGTCGCCACGCCCGTGGCCAGAGTCGAATCCGGATCAGCCAGCGATCCCATCACCATCGTCAATAACGGCGGCGTCGCTCAGGTGATCATCGGAAACGGAGATCCCCTTGTGATTTCGGGATCCACCACAATCGAAATCGTCGGCGGCAATGATGCTGACACCGTCATTATCCAGCACAGCAGCACAAACACAGTGCTCCCCAATCCCATCGTCGTCGATGGAGGTGGCGGTAACGACTCGTTCCATGTCAATCTCACTGGCGGTAATCCAGTACCCAATGCCGGTATCACATTCAATGGGGGAGATAACGATAATGATACCCTCACTGTTACCCTGGCCACCGGTATTGCTTTCACTGGCGTCATTACCTTTAACGGCGGTACCGGTGGTGATGATGCCATCGTGGTCGTCGGCACCCAGAGCACCACAACCTATGGCTACACCAACCCGAACGACGGCAGCATCGTCCTCTCTGGCTTTGGCACCATCAACTACACCGGACTTGACCCCATCACAAACAGTGGCACTTCCGCCAACGCCGTCTTCAACATCCCCACAACAGGAAATGTGGACGTCGTCATCGCCGATGACCCCACGGCACTGTCCAGTTTCATCCGTGTCAGCGGTGTCGACAGCGAATTTGAACTCACCGACCTGACCGCCCCCACCACGAACCTCACTATCAACCGCGGTGCTGCTACTGACACCGTCCGCGTCGATGACACTTCCCGCTTCAACCCCGCCGCCAGCCTCACACTCGGTACCTCCACCGATCCATTCGCGACAGCTTCACTCAACGGCACCATCTCACTTGCCGGACTGACCGTCTACGCGAACACAATCAATTCCACCGCCTCCGAAACGGTTACGGTCTCCACCAGCAACGTCTTCCTCGCAAATGCAGCCACAACAGGCACACTCGCTGGTGTAATCGCCGGAGCTGGGGGCTTCACCAAACAGGGCGCCGCCACAATCAGCTCCTCCGCCGTCAACACCTACACCGGCCCCACCACCATCAGCGCCGGTACCCTCAGCCTCACCAACTCCGGTTCCACGAACTCCATCAGCGGATCAACGACTGTCACCATTGCCTCCGGAGCCACTCTCAATGTCTCCGGCCTCTCCTCAGGAACTCTCGTACTCAACGCGGGACAAACACTTACAGGTGCCGGAACCGTCACCGGAGCTGTTCAGGTCGCCGCATCCTCCAGTCTCTCGCCCGGAACCACCACCGGCACGCTGACTGTTGACAGCCTCGCGTTCACAGGCGGAACGTTTAATGTCGATGTCAGCGACGCTACGTCGGCATACGATCGTGTCACCGTCACCGGCAATAACAGCGGCTCAGTGGCACTCGGCAACGGGGTCGCCACCCTGGCAATCACAAACACCCACACAGTGGCCGCCGGCGATGAAATCATCATCATCCAGAACAACAGCAGCTCAGATACTACCGGTTACTTCGTTGGCTATACGGAAGGTTCACCGATCACTGTCGATGGGCAGACGTGGTATATTTCCTATAACGGTGGCACCGGAAACGACGTGGTGCTCCGAGGCACACCTCAGGTGAGTGGCACCAGCGGAAACGACACACTTACCCTCTCCTTTTCCAGCGGTAACTTCCGGATTACCAATGGTAGTTACAATACCGTACTCGGCGCCACACTCGCAAACGGCATCGTCATCAAGGGTGGTGGTGGTAATGATACGCTCAATCTGGACCTCACTGGACTTACCAGTGTTCCCACCATCAATTTCGACGGTGGTGCTGCCGGTGACGACGCACTCAGCGTCTCAGGCGCCACGACGACCACCGTCACTCATTCCTTCACAAACGCCAGCGACGGCTCCATCACGCTCGCCGGAACTGTCGCCGGCACCATCAATTACCTCGGCCTTGAGCCCATCATCGATAATCTCTCCGCCACAGACCGCGTCTTCACATTCAGTAATGTGGCTCAGACGATCGACCTCACCGACAACGGCATTCCCGCTGGAACGAACCTCTTCATCGACTCCACCGCCGGCGAATCCGTCACCTTCCCGAACCCCTCCGGTTCCATCACCATTCAGGGCGGAAGCGACGTTGACACGATCGAAATCGAGTCCGTGAACAATAACCTGACAGCCGCAATCACCATCCTTGGCGGCGGTGGCGATGACGTCATCCGAGTAAAAGCTCTGAATACATCCTTCGATGCAAACATCGTTATCGACGGCGAAACCGGCACCGGCGACAGCGTCGCATTTGGAGCGACCAGTGCCCTCACTTTCGCCGCCACCCGCAATCTCACCGTCACCGCCGAAACCATCACCCAATCCAACGCCCTCATCGTCCCCGGCACCACCAGTCTCACCGGGACCGCCGCCAACAGCATCACACTCACAAACGCCGCCAACAACTTCGGCACCTTCGCCGTTAATACTGCAAACAACGTGTCCGTCCTCGACATCAACGCCATCATCATCGCGGCATCCTCCATCTCCGGCAACCTGACTCTGAACGCCGGTGCCACAACCCAAACCGGTGCGATCCAGGGCGCCGGACTCGAACTGCTCGGTGCAGGTCCGTACACGCTGACAAACAGCGGCAACTCCTTCACAACACTGGCCGCGAACACGTCTGAAGCGGTTTCTTATCGGGATACGAACGGGCTGATCGTCGGGACGGTTAACACCGTTGGCATTACCACATCCGACGACAATGTGACTATCCAGACCGGCGGAACACTTGCCATTAATCAGGCTGTCGCGGTCGGAACAGCCAACCTGACCCTGAACGCCACTGGTGCCGTGACGCAATCCGCAGCCATCAGCGGTGCCGGACTTGAATTGCTCGGCGCAGGTGCCTACACGCTGACAAACAGCGGCAACTCCTTCACAACACTGGCCGCGAACACGTCTGAAGCGGTTTCTTATCGGGACACCGATGGGCTGATC
>Ga0172376_10002152_pt1 | contig 24419 bp, 26 predicted proteins | sample Lak35m_FD_121114 | JGI IMG/M metagenome (GOLD analysis project Ga0172376, IMG submission 121114) | Freshwater microbial communities from Kabuno Bay, South-Kivu, Congo - kab_092012_35m | ecosystem: Environmental > Aquatic > Freshwater > Lake | place: Democratic Republic of the Congo: South-Kivu...
CCGCCGTCGAGCACGGCGTTGATGTTGCCGGTCTCGTGCTCGGTGCGGTGGTCCTTCACCATCTGGTAGGGATGCATGACGTAGGACCGGATCTGGCTGCCGAAGCTGATCTCGGCCTGTTGTCCGCGGATGGCCATGTTCTCGGCCTCGCGCTTGTCCTCCTCGAGCTGCATCAACTTGGCTTGCAGCAGGCGGAAGGCCAGCTCCTTGTTCTTGAGCTGCGAACGCTGGCTTTGGCTGCGGATGATGATGCCCGAGGGGATGTGGCGCAGGCGCACGGCCGTCTCGACCTTGTTCACGTTCTGGCCGCCGGCGCCGCCCGAGCGCATCGTCTCGATCTCGCAGTCGCTCTCCTTGATGTCGATCTTGATCGAATCGTCGAGCAGCGGCGTCACGTCGACGCTGGCGAAGGCCGTCTGGCGGCGAGCCTGCGCGTCGAAGGGGCTGATGCGCACGAGGCGATGCACGCCATTCTCGGCCTTGAGGCGCCCGAAGGCGTAGTCGCCCTCGATCTCGATGGTGGCGGACTTGATGCCCCCGTCGTCGTCGAGCACGCGCTCGACCTCGGCCACCTTGTAGCCCCTCTTCTCGGCCCAGCGCACGTACATGCGCAACAAGAGCCCGGCCCAATCGGCCGCGTCGACGCCGCCGGCGCCCGGAGTGAACTGCACATAGGCGCCGCAGCGATCGTTGGGGCCGCCAAGCATGACGCGGAAGTCGAGTTGCTCGACGTGCTGCTCCATGCGCAGCACCACCGCCTCCATCTCGGGGATCGCGGCCGGATCCTCGGTGGCCATCTCGGCCAGCAGCTCGAGCTCCTCCTGCCCCTTCAGGATGTCGTCGAGCGGCTCGACGATGGAGCGCACGTCGCGCGCTTCGGCCACGACCTTCTGGGCGCGGTCGGCGTTGTTCCAGAACTCGGGGTCGTTCTGGACCGCCTCGAGCTCGGCGAGGCGCCTCTTGGCCTTGGCGTAGTCAAAGAGACTCCTTCAGCTGCTCGAAGCGGCCTTGGAGCTCCGCGGCGCGGGCTTGCAGTTCCTTGATGGAAGCCATGAGGGCGAAGAGTCTAGCGGCGTGCTGCTCGCGCGCCAACCCGGCCGCGCCTCCCAAGGCCCGACATCGTCAGCGCAAGCCCTCGGCGGGGAACAACCTCCGCGGCAGGCGATCGAGCAGTCCCTCCTCGGCGACGAGCTTCGACAAGCTGGCGCGATCCTTCGGGACGCCCTTGGAGAGCACCTCGCAACCGTCGGCGGTCACCAGCACCACATCCTCGATGCGGATGCCGATGCCGCTCTCGGGGTCGTAGAGGCCGGGCTCGACGGTGAAGGCCACGCCCGGCTCGAGCGGCTTCGACCCGTCGCCCATGTCGTGGACCTCGAGCCCGACATAGTGGCAAGTGCCATGCGGCAGCAGCTCCGCCAGCCCGCGCTCGGCGAGCACGCGCCGGCACGCGGCTTCCACGTCGCGCATCGTCGCGCCCGGCTTGACCGCGGCGATGCCCGCTTCCTGGGAGGCGAGCACGGCGTCGTAGAGCTCGATCATGCGCTCGGTCCAGATGCCGTCGACCGGCCAGCTGCGCGTGATGTCGCTGACGTACTTGTCGAACTCGGGCGCGTAGTCGAGCAGCATCATCTCGCCCGCGCGCAGCTCGCGCCGCACCTCGTTGTAGTGCAGGACCAAGGCGTTCGGTCCGCAACCGGCGATGGCGTGGTAGCCAGGACCGGCCGCGCCCTCGCGGCGGTGCACGAAGGACATCGCCGCCTCGAGCTCCCATTCGCCGACGCCGGCGCGCGTCGAGCGGATGGCCTCCAGCATCGCCAGCGCGCCGACTTCGCTGGCTCGCCGCAAGGCCGTCGCCTCCTCGGGCCGCTTGACGCGCCGCAACTCGCCGATGATGTGCTGGCAATCACGCACGTCGGCGCCGTGGCGCTCGACGAGGCGCGCGGCGAGCGCCTCCTCGCGGCTCGGGCGTCCATCGAGCGGATCGCGCTTGACGGCCGCATCGTGCGGACGCGCCCGATCGTGGCATCCAGCGAGGTCGATCCACGGTTCCTTGCTGATCCACACCACCTTGTCGAGCGCGACGCGCGCGGCGAGGTGCGCGTCGAGCTGTCCAGCTTCCTTGACGGCTGCGATGCCGGTGATGGCGGGCACCCACGCGTCCGAGGCGTCCCACTGCTCGCCCTCCCACTGCTCCTTGCCGGCCGAGGCGCTCGGCAGGAACAAGGTCGCGGCGCCGGTCTCGATGTCCACGCACAGCGAAGCGTTCGCGCCCTCGACGCCGGTCAGGTACCAGAACACCTTCTCCTGCTGGAACTTCAGGTAGCCGCGCGTGTCCGGCAGGCCGCGCACCAGCAAGGTGCCGCGCGGATGTACGCGTCGTAGTTCGGCGACGAGCGCCGCGCGGCGTCCGGCGTGGAAGTCGGCGCCGAGCCCGGCCTTGGAGGGCGGCTCCATGCGCGCGGGCTTGGCGGGGAGCACCTGGGATCGCGCGAAGGCCGCGCACGCGAGGACGAGGAGGGCGATCACTCCCCCATCGTCCGCGACGCGACGCCGGGCGCAAGGGGCGGACCAGCGGAGCGCCGTGTATCCTCGCGCGCCCCATGCGCGTGGCCCTTTTCGACCTCGACGAGACGCTGCTCGACGGCGTCAGCGACCTGTTGTGGAGCGAGTACCTCGCCGAGCGCGGCGAAGGCGACGCGGAGGTCGTGCGCGGCTTCCATCGCGACTACCAACTGGGCCGGCTGGACCTCGGCAAGTTCCTCGCCACCTACCTCGATCCCTTCGTGCGGCTCGAGGCCGAGCTACTGCATGCGTGGCGCGAGGATTGGCACGCCACGCGCGCCGCGCCGCGCGTCAAGCCGCTGGGGCGCGCGTTGGTCGAGCAACGCCGCGCCGAAGGCTTCCACGTCGCGCTGGTCACCGCCACCAACGACTTCCTCGCCGGACGCATCGCCCAGGGGTTGGGCATCGACGAACTGATCGCCACGCGCCTCGAGCGCGACGGCGAACGCTACACCGGCCGCATCGTGGGCGAACCGTGCTTCCGCGAGGGCAAGATCGCGCGCGTGGCGAGTTGGCTGGAGGCGCGCGGCTCGGGCTTCGACCAGCCCGGCGAGACTTGGTTCTACAGCGACTCGCACAACGACTTGCCGCTCTTGTCGCGCGTCTCGCACCCGGTGTGCGTGGATCCGGACCCGCGGCTCGCCGCCATCGCCTCCGAACGCGGCTGGCCGGTGCTGTCGTTGCGGGCGCCCGAGTCCGCCGCCTCGTAGGGGCGCGGCGGGGTCGCTCCGCTCACAGCTGCACGACGTGCTCGTCTCCGCCGATTGGATAGCGCGGGCCGCCCGGCCCGCCGACGGTGTCCTTCCACGGGTCGGGGCGCAGGATGGGCGTGACCACTTGGCGCGAGACATGCACGGCCGCGTGGTAGCGCGCGCCGCGCAACACCACGCGCAGCAGCAGCGCCACGAGGGCGAGGATCAGCATCACGATCGATGGCCAGGCTTCGCCGGTGCGGTGGATGGTCGATTCCATGCTGCGCGCGAGCAGTCCGAGCAGCAACAACGACGCGGCTTCGACTCCGAACAAGGTGGCCGACGCGCCGAGCGTGCGCAGCGGGTGGCGCACGAGCGTCCACAGGGTGCACAAGCCGGCCCACGCCGCGCTGTTCGTGTCGAACAGCGCCATGCGCGTGCGCGTCCAATCGCCCCAGGCGAACACGCATGCGATGCCCAGCGCGTGCACCAGGTCCTGCGCGAAGCGCAGTCGCCACGCCGAGAGTTCGCTGTCGAGGGTCTCGAGCGCGCTCCAATCCGAGCTCGGCACGCCGCACAGGCCGGACAGGACGATGTGGTTCCACGCCGGTCCGCGCACGATCCACGTGCACAGCGCCGCCAAGAGCAAGCCGACGAAGGCCACGCGCGCGAAGCGCCAGAACCAACGCGCGCCGCCGAAGGCGAAGCGGCGCAACGTCTCGCCTTCCGTGCGCTCGAGGAACACCTGCAACCACCCGCCGGCCACGAAGCAGCCGAGCAGCACCGAAACGAGGGCCAACGCCGCGCCGACGAGCCCGACTTGCGAGTCCAGCGTCGCCAGCGAGTCCTTGTGGTCGTGCCGGAACAAGGCGTCGAGGTCGACCAGCAGGGCGCCCGGCGCGTAGCTCGCCCCGAGCGCGCGAGCGAGCCACTCGTGCGCCATCAGGGCGGGGATGGCCGCGAGGAGCGCCTGCACGAGCAACACCGCGCCCCAGGCGGCCGGGCGCGACACCGAGCCACGCAGCGCATCGAGCACGATGCTGCGTGGCTCGCGCCCTTCGTCGTCGGGGGGCAGGAGCGACGGCCAAGGTCCGCGTGCATCAACCACCCAGGCCTCCGATCCAATGCAGGATCTGCGTCCAATGGGCGAAGGTGCGCTCGGCGTGGCGCAGTGGCGCCGTTTCATCGCGCTTGGCGTGCCATTGGTTGTCCGACAGGTCCATGTCGAAGGTCCAGCGACGATCGGGATCGAGCACGACGGAGGCCAAGCGCGCTTCGCGCGACTCGTCCGGCTTGATGGGCTTCCACCAGGTCGTGCGTTCCTGCTCCTCGCGCGTCCACGCGCGCCGCACGACGTGGCCATCCTCGAAGCGCAACTCGACTTCCAGCGGCAGCAGCAAGTCGCCCTTGCGCCGCACGAGGATCTCGGGACGCCAGCGGGGCTTGTCCGCCGCGTCGGGCGCGGGCGCGGCCACGAAGCGTCCTTCCGCGTCGACTACGTGGCCGCGCACGGGCTCGAGCTTGCGCTCGGACACGGACAGCTGCCAATCGACCGTGGCGGTCGAGCGGAACACCTGGTCGAAGTACCACTGCACGTCGACTTGCGCGCCTTGCTGGAACGAGCGGAAGAAGTCGTCTGGATACGGGTGGTCGAGGCGCCACTCCTCGCTGTGGCGCCGCATGCCGCGCAGGAAGCGCTCGCTGCCCACCAAGCCTTCCAGGGAACGCAAGGCGTTGGCCGTGCGGCGATAGCTGTTGACGCGGTAACTCGTGCTGTCCGCGTACAACCAACCGTGGCGATCGATCGGGTCGGTGTCGGGGTCGAGCAGGTAGCCGTTGCGCTCGGAGTGGCGTGGATCCACGCGCGAGATGGTCGACGACAAGAGCGGCTGGTCGCGCCACCAGCGCAAGATGTCCGTCGCCGGCAGCAGCTCGACGACGCCCAGCCACGGCAGGCTCGCGCGCTCCAGCGCCAACGCGTCGGCGATCCGCCCGCCACCGGGACCGCGCACCAGGTGCACGCCATCGTGGTGGAAGCCCGCGTAGCGCGTCGTGCGCGCGCTCCCGCCGTAGCGCAGCCACAACGCGTCGTTCTGCGTGAAGGTGTTGAACCCTTCGTCCAGCCAGGCCGCCTCGAACTCGTTGTTGCCCACGAGCCCGTGCCAGAACTGGTGGCCGGCTTCGTGCACGGTGACGCTCTCGGGCGTCTGTTGGATCTGACGCGCCCACAGGTCCGTGCCGGCGGTGAAGAGCGTGGGGTATTCCATGCCCCCCGCGGCGCCACCTCCCCACGCGGGGTCGACGCAAGTGATGTGCGCGTAGGGGTACTCGCCCCACCACAGCCCGTAGAAGAACAGCGCCGTGCAGGTGGCGTCGAAATGGCGTCCGGCCTGCGCGATGCGCTCGGGCTGGATCAGCACCGTCACGTCGACGTCGCGCGCGCGCACATCGTCCCTGGCGCGCCCCAACGCCAACGCCGTGCGATCGACCTCCTCGGGGAAGCGCGCCGCCCACTCGTCCCAGTGGAAAGTATTTTTGACAACTAGGAAGTCCGGGTCCGCCGTCCAGGCGAAATCGTGCAGGAGCGGTGCCTTGCCGAGGCGATCCGGCACGCCGCGATCGGCGGCGCCCGGCGCGAGGAAGCGCGTCAGGACGCGCTCGCCCTCCATGCGCGCCGGCCCTTCCTGCACGCCCGAGGCGCCGACCTTGCCCTCGTACTTCCTCGGCAGGTCGAGCTCGACGTCGTACCAACCGTAGTTGGAGTAGAACTCCGTGCTGGCGTGGAACTGGTGGCAGTTCCAGCCGTTGCCCGCCTCCCACACGCCGAGCTTGGGAAACCAGTGCGCGGCGAACAGGAAGTCGTCCTTCCATCCAGTGCGACGCCGCACGCGCGGCATGCGCGACTCCCAGCGCAGCTCGAAGAGCTGTTCGGCGCCGGGCTTAATCGGCTGCTTCAGCCGCACGCGCGCCACGGTGCGGTCGTCCGGGTTGCCGTCGTCGGGCGCGATGTGCTCGAGCCCACCCACGAGCTCGTCGCCGGCGACCACGATGCTGGTCACTCGCGTCCAACCGAACTCGCCATCCTTCAGCGCGCCGCCGCGCGTCGTGCCGCCACTCGGCGCGAGGTGCGTCGAGCGCGTGCTCGCGAACGCGTTCCAGTACAAGTGGAACTGCAAGTCGGGGATCGTGTCGCGCGTGCGATTGACGTAGCGCACCAGCGCCCGGCCCACGATGCGTCGCTCGGCTTCCTCGTAGCGCGCCTGGATCTGGTAGTCGGCCCGACAAGGCTCTTCGTCCGAGCGCTGCTGGAGCGCCCTCGATACGGAGACCGGGGCCAGCACGGCGAGGACGCAGGTCGCGAGGCGCAGCAGGCCGGCCAGCCGGGGGAGCATGGGCTCGAGGATGCCGCAGCTCCACCTAAAGCTCAAGAATGCAATCCCGCAAAGCCATGGGCGACAAAGGCTTACACTCAACACGGAAGCCTGTTCCTCAAGCCCGTCCTTTTCCTCTCATGCACTCCCGGGCGGTGCCGATAACTCCTGCACCAGCCCGCTACCCCCAAGGGAGAGCGACCATGAACATCCACGACGCACAAAGGCCCCAAGGACCCGCCCGGGACGCCCAGATCGATCTGACGCGCCCGAACCGGGAAGCCATCGCCAAGGCGATCGAAGCGCAGCCCGAGCGGAAGGCGGCCAGCCAGCGCGACGCGACGCAGGAGAAGTCCGGCTTGCAGGACAAGCTGGAGCTCTCGAGCGCCTCGCGCATGTTGCTCGAGCGGGCCGACTCCGGGACCGCCACGGAGAGCGAGAAGCACGCGGCGCGCCTCGCCGAGCTGAAGCAGCGTCATGCCGAAGGCCGCTTGAACACCCCCGAGCGCGTCGAACGCGCCGCGCAGAAGCTGCTCGCGGGCGAATGAACTCGCGCGCTTGCACGAAGCAGCACTGAGGTCCGTTCCCCGTCCACCAGACGTAGGACTCCAAGTGGATCGGCCATGCCCCATGGGCGTGGCCGATTTCGCTCTTGCGCGGCGTTCGGGACCCCGCGCCCCATGCTGCCACGCGCGCCCGACGCGGCTAGAATCGAAGGCATGCGCCCCTCGCCGATCCTGCGGACCTTGATGCTCCTGCCCTTGGCCCTCGCCTGCGGCCGCGCCGAGGCCCAGGACATCACGGGTCTGTATCTGACCTGGGACGGCGATCCGACGACCACGATGGTGGTCAACTGGGTCGATCTGTACCCGGACTCGTCGGATGTGCTCGTCTGGCGGCGCGAGGGCGCGGCTGAATGGCGCGAGGCGCTGGCCGATCAGACGACGGTGACGCCCACCAGCCTGCAGCGTCGACGCGTCGAGCTCGCCGGCCTCGAGCCCGACGCGCGCTACGAGTTCGCCATCGGCAAGGTCCCCGACCAGAAGACCGCGCCGCTCGCCTTCCGCACCCTGCCGAAGGACTTGTCGGCGCGAGCGCTGCGCTTCGTCAACGGCGGCAACACGATGGCCACGCGCGAGATGTTCGAGGCGATGTGCCGTCGCTCCACCGCGCTGGATCCCGACTTCGTCGTCTTCGGCGGCGATCTCGCCTACGAAGACGGCGTCAAGGCGACGCGCGTCGTCGATTGGCTGGAGGCTTGGACGCGCACCTCGGTCGCCAAGGACCGGCGCGTCGTGCCGCTGATCTGCGCCATCGGCAACCACGAGGTGCGCGGCCACTTCAAGGGCAAGGTGCCGAGCGACGCGCCGTACTACTACGGCTTGTTCGCGGGCGCGGACGGCGTGTCGCAAGGCGTGCTCGATTGCGGCTCGTACTTGTCGCTGGTGCTGCTCGACTCGAACCACACGACGCCCGTCGAAGGCGCCCAGGCGCAGTGGCTGGAACGCGTGCTGGACGCCCGCTCCGAGGTGCAGTTCCTGTTCCCCGTGTACCACTACCCTGCCTGGGGCACGACCAAGGCGCCCAAGGACGGCACGCCGCTCGACGCTCCGCTCGCGAAGGCGATTCGCGAGCACTGGGTCCCCCTGTTCGAACGCCACGGCATCAGCGCCGCTTTCGAGCACGACCACCACAACTTCAAGCGCACGCACCGCATCCTCGCCGGCAAGCGCGACGACGAGCGGGGCCTGCTGTACCTGGGCGATGGCGCCTTCGGCGTGACGCCGCGCACGGTGCCGGCCGAAGGCTCGGCGTGGTGGCTGGCCAAGGCCGAAGCGCGCAACCATCTATGGTGCGCCGACCTGAGGGCCGACGGAACCGCGAGCCTGCGCGCCATCGACGCCAAGGGTGAGGTCTTCGACGCGGTGGAGCTGGCGGCGCCACGCACGCAGCCGGTCGGACCCTGAGAACCGCCCGTCGCGGGATTCAGAGCAAGGCCGCGGCCTGCGCGGCGGCGAACTCGACGAGCCGGCGCGACGACAAGAGCCATACCTCCGCGCCTTCCGTCTCGCCGTGATCCTTGCGCGTCTCGAGCAGCCAGCGCTCGAGATGTTCGCGCGTCGCTTGGCGCGCCGCGTCGGCGTGGACGCGCGCCGACCAGATCGCCATGCCAGTCTCGGTCGCCAACAGATCGACCTCGATGCCGGCGCGCGCGTGCGGCCAGCTCGACAGCTCGACCACGGTGCCCACGACCACGCCGTCCAGGCGATAGCGCCTAGCCAGCTCGAGGATAGCCTGGGGATCGGTGCGGCCGCGGCGCAACGTGTCCTGCCGAGTCGTCTCCTCGAGGTCGTCGAGGTCGAGCGGGACGACCTCGAACTCGACGCCGCAGGCGAGTTCGGCCGCGAAGGCGGCCTGCAAGGCCTTGCCGTGCTCGCGCTCGGCCAGCACGCCCTCGAACGGCGCGACGCCGACGCGACGCAGCTCGTAGCTGCCGTAGTCCGAGGCGATGCGCGCCCGCGCGATGGGCTCGAGGTCGGCGCGGCTGCTGGCGCAACCGCCGCAAGCGAAGGCGAGCGCGAGCGTGGCGATGAACTTCATCGACCACCACCATCGGCCGCGCCGGACTGGTTGGCGGAGGTGTGTTCCCGCGCCCCGTCGCGCGCATCGACCTTGGCGCTGGCGGCGGGCGCCTGCGCGGCGATCATGTGCTCGAGCAGCAGCTTCTCGGCCTCCAAGCGCTTGATCTGGGCCTGCACGAGGCGACCCGACAGATCGCGCACCTCGGCCTGGAGCGCCTCAACCTTGGCGGCCAGCTCGTCGCCCTTGCCGCGGGCCGAGTCGCGCTCGGCAAGGAGCGCGTCGCGTTCCAGTCGGTCCTTCTCGACCTGCGCCTGCAAGGCCTGGACTTCCAACGCCAACGCGTCCTTGGCGTCGAGGGCCTGCTGGTACAGCTCGAGCAAGTAGGTGCGACTGCCTTCGCGATCGCCCACCGCGCGCACGGGAGTCGTCTGCACGACCACGCCGTCCGACGCGACGACCGAGCCGTCGCGCGCGTACAGTCGACTGGGCCCGTCGACGACGATCGATTCGCGCGTGGTCGCGTCGTCGGGCGAAGGCGGGGCCACCGTCGTCTTGCAGGAAGCGACGACGAGCAACAAGGCGCAGGCGGGGAAGGACTTCATAGCGTGTGCTCCGATGTGTCGCTCAATGCGTCACTTGGCGGACGGCTTGCGCGCGTCCGAGGGGTACTCGATCTCGAGCAGGGTGGTCTCACCGCACGTGCAGGTGCATTCGATGGCGCGCACGACCCCGTCGACCTCGACGAGGCGCGCCCGCTTGGCGTGGGCCGCTGGCGCCGAAGGCCCCGCCGCGCTCGGCGAGGGACCGGTGGCGTCGACGATGCGGGTGTGCTTGAGGATGCGCGATTCCATGGTCAGGCCTGGCCTCCGTTCGTCCGTGCGAAGCGCCTGTTCAACCTGTAGATGGCGGCGCCGTGGATCTGGCTGACGCGCGACTCGGTCACTCCGAGGATCGCGGCGATCTCCTTGAGCAGCAGGCCTTCGGCCCAGTACAGCGTGATGACACTCTGCTCCTGTTCGGGCAGCTCCTGGATGGCCTCGACGAGCAGCCGCTTCTGCTCCTCGAACTCGGCCGAGCCTTGGGGATCGTCGCAGCGCGGATCGGAAAGCAGCGCCGCGAGTCCTTCCTTGCCGTCGCCCGCGTCGCCGTCGAGCGAACACTCGTGGGCGGCGCGCCCCTCCGCGAGGCTCGCCTCGACCTCCTCGGCTTCCATGCCGAGCTCGGCGGCGATCTCCTCGGGCGTCGGCGCGATCTCGCCCGCCAGCAGACGCCGCTGCACGCAACCCTCGATGGCGCGCAGCGTCTCGCGGCCGTTGCGGGTCAGCACGTCGCGGCGGCGCAGCTCGTCGAGCACGGCGCCGCGGATCTTCGGGTAGGCGTAGGTGGAGAACTTCAACCCGCGCGTCGGATCCCAACTGTCGGCCGCCTGCAGCAGGCCGATCATGCCGTACCCGGCGAGGTCCTCGCGTTCCATGCCGCGCGGCACGCCCAGGCGACCGACCACGTGCTTCAACAAGGGCATGTGCTCGAGCACGAGCGCGTCGCGCTCGGCGGGCGTCATCGCGCCCGCGCGCATCGTCTGGTACTCAGGCACCCTGCGCTCCTAGCTGGTACATCGTGTCAGGCTTTCTTGACAGTGGCGGGCTTCGCGCGCCGCTCCAGGGCCGCTCCGGAGGCGCGCACCACGACCAGCGCGGCCGCGAAGGCCGCGAGGCCCCGCAGGCACGCCAGCCACACGGGCACGCGCGCGAAGAGCGACACCAGCGCGACCAGCGCGGCGGAGGCCACCGCGACATGCGTCCCGGCGACCGACCAGCTGGCCCGCAGGCCGTCCTTGTTGTTGTCGAGCACGGCGGTCAAGCCCTTGAGCAGGTGGAAAGGGCTTCCCGTTCCGGGCACAGGCGCTCGAGGCGGGCCGCCAGGCGCGCGATGCAGGTCCCGAGCAGGCCGGGAGCCTGGCCATCGGCCGCGAACGGCCGTTGCACGCGACAGGCGAGCTCCACGAGGCCCGAGGCGGGCAACCAACCGGCGGACTTAGGCGAGCGCGACAGGAAGCGCTCGCACACCGTGCGCAGGCGCGTGGCGACCCCATCGGCTTCCTCGGGCGAGGCGGCGCGATTCACCACCACCTCCGGCGTGGGGATCTCGCGGCCGTGCTGCTCTCCGAAGGCGTCGAGCGCCTTGACGAGACCGTAGGCGTCGGTGAGCGCCGCGGGATCGGGCGTCGTCACGAGGACGACATGGTCGGCCGCCGCCAGGAAGTGCAGCGCGTCGGAGCCGATGCCCGCGGCTCCATCGCACAAGACGAGGTCGTACTCGCGCGCAAGTTCCTTCAGCAGGCCCACGATGCGCGTGCGCGCCGGGAGCGCGAGATCGGCCATCGCAGGGCTGCCGCCGCCGCCGCACAAGGCGTCGAGCCCGGGAGCGACCTGCACCAGCGCCGCGCGCGGATCGAGGTCGGAGGCGACGACCTCCTCGATCGTCGCCACTGGAGAACGACCGAGCAGCACGCCCACATCGGCGAGGCCGAGGTCGAGGTCCACCAGCAGCACGCGCCTTCCGGTGCGCGCCACGGCGAGGGCCGCGTTGACGGCCAGCATGGTCTTGCCGACGCCGCCCTTGCCGCCGGTTACGGCGACGATGGGCGCGCGGCGCGAGTTGCTTCGAGCTTCCATGTGCGAAGTCCCTTGGTTCACGACAAACCCCCGCGCAAGAACAGATCGGCGGCGTGATCGGGCGCGGCGCGGTGCAGGCCGCGATCCAAGCCCGGCGCGTCGACGAGGAAGGCGAGCGGCAGGCCGTGCTCGAGGGCGAATTCGAGGACGGGCGCGGGCTTGGCGCATTCGTCGAGCTTGGTGATGGCGCAGGCGTCCGGCGACAGGACGGCGAAGCGCGTCGCGGCGTCCGCCAACGCGTCGCGCGAAGCAGTGGCCGGCAGCACGAGCTGCGCGGCAAAGCGCAGCTTGGACGAACCCGACTTGACGAAGGGCGCGAGCTTCGTGGCGTCGACGCGCGCGTCGCCGGTCGTGTCGACCAGCACGAGGTCGGCGCCGTAGAGGTCGGCGATCTCCAGCGCGTGGTCGCCGCGCGGTGCGATGAACGGCAACCCCGCCGCGGAAGCGACATGCAAGAGCGGCTCGCACGCGCCCGGACGCTCGGCGTCGAGCGACGCCAACGCGACCTTGCGGCCGGCGGAGGCGAGGCGCCGCGCGAGGCGCGCCACGAGGCTCGTCTTGCCGGCGCCGGTCGGTCCGACGAAGGCGACGATCCGCGTCGCGCCCGACACGCGCGGCAGCGCGACGACGGGATGCAGCGCGGCGATGGCCTCGGCCACCAGGTCCATGGCGTGCCCTTCGCCGCCGCGCGCCGCCGCCGTGGCGCGCACGCGCTCGACGAAGGCCTCGCTGGCGCCGTGGGCGAGCATGCGCCCGCATGCCTCGCGCAACGGATCGAGCCGCGGCTTGGCGACGATGGTCTGAGCTTGGCGCACGGCCACGGCCAGCGCCACGTCGCCGCCTTGCAGCACCTCCTGCGACAACACCACGGCGGCCTCGCCATGCGTGGCGCGGGCGCGCTGCAACGCGTCGAGCAGGGATCGTCCCACGATGCGATCGATGTGCATGCTTCAGTCCTCCATCCGCACGATGGCGGTCGTCTGGATCGAACGGGCGGGCGCGACTTCGTTGTAGGAGAGCACCGCGACCTTGGGCAGGGAGCCGCGCGCCAGCTCCGTCAAGAAGCGACGCACGTTGGAACGCGCGAGGATCACCACGTCCTTGCCGCCCTTGGTCGAGGTGGCGACCGCCGCCGCGGTGCGCTCCATCAACTTCTGCAACCAGGCCGGATTGACCGCGGCGCCCTCCGCACCTCCGCCGTTCACCGCGGCGGCGAGCTTGTTCTCGATGTCGGGATCGAGCGTCACGGCGTGCACGACGCCATCGCGATCCGCGTGCACCTCGACCAGCGCGCGCGCCAGGCGCATGCGCACCAGTTCGACCATCTGCTCGGTGTCCTTGGTCTTGCCGGCGTTGTCGGCGCAGGCCTCGAGGATCGCCGGCAAGTTGCGCACCGACACCCCTTCGCGCAGCAGGCCGCGCAGCACGCGCTGCACGTCTCCGTAGCTCATCTTGGAAGGAACGAGCTCGTCGACGACGGCGGGCGAGGTCTTCTTGACGGCGTCGACCAGCTCCTTCACGTCGTCGCGGGTCAGGATCTCGCCGATCTGCGCGCGCAGCGTCTCCGCGAGGTGCGTCACGAGCACGCTGGTCGGATCGACCACCGTGTAGCCGCGCACCTCGGCCTCGTCGCGCGTCGACTCCGGGATCCACCACGCCGGCAAGCCGAAGGCGGGATCGCGCGTCTCCTTGCCGCGCACCTTGCCCGTGGCGCCGCCGCCGTCCATGGCGAGGAACTGGCCAGGCTCGATCTCGCCGTGCGCGACTTCATGGCCGCCGACGAGCACGCGATAACCGTTGGGCGCGAGGCGGATGTTGTCCTTGATGCGCACCGGCGGCAGCACGACGCCTTCCTTCAGAGCGAAGCGCTTGCGCAGTTGCTGGACGTGGTCGAGGATCCCGGCGCCGGCCTTGTCCTGCACCAGCGGGATGAGCTTGAAGCCGATCTCGAGCGCCACGCGGTCGACGGCCAGCAACTCTTCGACCTTCTGCTCCTCCTTGGCGGCGGGTTCGGCCGTGGCGGCGGCGCCCTTGCCCATCGTCGGCGCGGCGAGCAGCTCCTCGGCGCCCTCCTTGCCGCGGGTGGCGCGCCACATCAGCACCAGCACGGTGGCCAGCACCCAGAACGGCAGCGGCGGCAGGCCGGGCAGCAGGCCCACGACGAACAACATGCCCGCCGCGATCAAGGTCGCCTTGGGGCGTCCGCCTACCTGCGCGAACAAGTTGGTGCCCAAGGTGCGCTCGCTGTTGCTCTTGGTGACCAGCACGGCGGCGGCCGTCGAGACGAACAGCGCCGGGATCTGCGAGACCAGGCCGTCGCCGATCGAGAGCTTGGAGTACTTGTCGACCGCATCGGCCAGCTCCATCCCGGCGAAGCTGCCGAGCGCGATGCCGCCCACGAGGTTGAGCCCGGTGATGATCAAACCGGCGATGGCGTCGCCGCGCACGAACTTCGAGGCGCCGTCCATCGCGCCGTAGAACTCGGCCTCGTTGGCCACGGCCGCGCGGCGCCTGCGCGCCTCGTCGGCGTCGATCATGCCGGCGTTCAGGTCGGCGTCGATCGCCATCTGCTTGCCGGGCATGGCGTCGAGCACGAAGCGCGCGGCGACTTCGCTGACGCGGCCCGAGCCCTTGGTGATGACCACGAACTGGATCACCACGAGGATCAGGAACACGACCAGTCCCACGGCCAGGTTGTCGCCGGCGACGTAGTGGCCGAAGGCGTCGATGATCCGCCCGCCTTCGCCCGAGGTCAGGATCAACCTCGTGCTGGCGACGTTGAGTCCCAGGCGGAACAGCGTCGTGAACAGGAGGATCGTCGGGAAGGTGTTCAGCTCCGCTGCGCTCTTGGCGTTGATCACCACCAAGAGGAGCAGCAAGGAGACCGCCAGGTTGATGGCGAGCAGCGCGTCGAGCACCCAAGGCGCGACGGGCATGATCAACGTGACGAGCATGCCCAGCACGCCGATGGCGAGCAGGGCGTCGGCCCAGCGCTTGAGGAAGGCGCCCGCGTCGCGGACTTCGTTGGATGCGGCTTCGGCCATGGATCAGCTTCCTTGCGCGGCGGCGGGCGCGAGGCCCTTCACGCGGTAGACGTAGGCCAGCACGGCGGCGACGGCCTCGTAGTAGCCCTCGGGCACTTGGTCCCCGATCTCGACTTGGCGGTGCAGCGCGCGCGCCAACGGCACGTCCTCGTACAACACCACCTCGTGTCGGGAGGCGACCGCCTTGATGCGTTGCGCCACGGCGTCGACGCCCTTGGCGACGACCCACGGCGCCGTCCGTCCAAGGCGCGCGCCCTCGGCCTCGTCCCAACGCAGCGCCACGGCGTAGTGCGTCGGGTTGGTGACGACCACCGTCGCCTTGGGCACGTCGGCCATCATGCGGCGGCGCGCCATCTCGCGCTGGACCGCGCGGATCTTGGCCTTGATGTGCGGATCGCCCTCGGTCTGCTTGTGCTCGTCCTTGATGTCCTTCTTGGACATCTTCAACTCGTTGTCGTGCTGGCGACGCGTCCAGAACCAATCGAGCCCCGCGATGGCCACGACCGCGATCAAGGCCGCCGAGACGCAGCGCAGCACGAACCAGCCCGCGGCCGCGAGCACCGGTCCGAGGTCGTTGTCCGGCAGTCCCGACAGCGCGGGGAGCGAAGTCCAGGCCGTGATGGACACGGCGGCGGTGATGGCGACGATCTTCAACGTCGCCGTGGTCGTGCGCATGACGGCGCGCATGCCGAAGATGCGCTTGAGGCCGCTGGCGGGGTTGATCTTCTTGGCGTCGGGCGCGATGGCCTTGGGCGCGAGGCGGAAGCCCACCTGGCCGTAGCCTCCCAGCAAGCCGGCCACGAACAGCGGCAGCACCACCAATGCGGCGGGCAGCGCGACGACTTGCGACGCCGCCCAGAACCAGCCGGAGACCATCTGCTCGTCGATCGACGCCACGCCCCATTGCGGGAGCAAGGCGATCGATCCGTCGAGCAAGGCGCCCGTGGCGGCCGCGAGCTGCGCTCCGCCGAACATGAGCGCGAGCACCGCCACCAGCAGCGACGCCGCGCCGATCACGTCCTGTGACAAGGCCACTTGCCCCTCCTCGCGCGCTTCGTCGCGCCGCCTTGGGGTGGCTTCCTCGGTCTTGTCGTCCTTGTCGTCGTCGTTCTCGGCCATGGTTCAACCGCCCAGCGCGTCCAGCGTCCGTCCGATGCCGACGTCGAGCCCCTCGTAGAGACGCGACAGCGCGGGCGCCAAGAGCGGCACGAAGGCCAACAGCGCCACCAACCCCACCGCGACGCGCGCCGTGAAGCCCAGTTCGTTGACGTTGAGCTGCGGCACGAGGCGCGCCAGCACCCCCATCAGCACGCTCAAGGTGAAGAGCAGCACCAGCATCGGCGCCGCGAAGACGAGGCCGGCTTCGAACATCTGCACGAACATGTCGCCCGCGAGCAGGTGCATGTCCTGCGCGAAGGCCACCTCGCCCACCGGCGCGCGATCGAAGCTGGCGTCCAGTCCGCGCAGCAGCAGGTGATGACCGTCTACCGCGAGCAAACCGAGGTAGAAGAAGATCTCCCACAGCTGCGTGACGACCGGCGTGTTGACGCCCGTCGCCGGGTCCACGATCGAGGCCATGTTGAAGCCCATCTCGTGGCCGACCATCTCGCCCGCCACGCGCACCGCCAAGAGGACGATGTGCAGCGTGAAGGCCAAGGCGAGCCCGATCACGACCTCGCGCAGCATCAGCACGCCGTACTCGATGCCGCCGGGCTGGTGCGCGAGCGGCTCGCCGTGCGTCCCGTGCAGCAGCAGCGCCAGCCCCATGATCAACGCGACCTTGTAGGCCGAGAAGCCGGTGCCGCTGCCGAGCAGGGGCGCGCCCACGACCAAGGCCGCCGCGCGCGCGGCGTGCAAGCCGAAGGCCTCGAGCATCCCGGGCTGCAGGGCGAGTTCCATCACGACAAGCCGAAGCTCACCAGTTGCGAGAAGACGCGTTCCGTGTAGTCGCGCATCAGCTGCAACGCCGGCGCGAGCAGCAGCAGCACGACCAGCATGGTCGCCAGCATCTTTGGGATGAGCGACATGGTCTGCTCCTGCACACTGGTCAAGGCTTGGAACAAGCTGACGAGCAAGCCGACGACGAGGCCGACGACGAGCACGGGACCGGAGAGCACGATGGTGGTCAGCAGCAGGTCGCGCGCCAGATCCGTGAGTTGCAGTTCGAGGTCCATGGCGTCAGGTCACCTGGAACGAGGTCACGAGCGATTCGCAGACGAGATGCCAGCCGTCGACGAGCACGAAGACGAGGATCTTGAAAGGCGTCGAGATCATCACGGGCGGCAGCATGAACATGCCCATCGACAGCAGGATGCTCGACACCACGAGGTCGATGACCAGGAAGGGCAGGAACAGCAGAAAGCCCATCTGGAAGGCGGTCTTGAGCTCCGAGAGCACGAAGGCCGGCACGACGACGCGCAGCGGCAGTTCCTGCTCGACTCCCGCAGCGAGGTCCTCCGGCGACGGCTCGGGCAGCTTCGCCATCTCCGCGAACAAGTCGATCTCGCCTTGGCGTGTGTTGGCCAAGAGGAAGCCGCGCAATTCGACCCAGGCGTTCTCCCCCGCCTGCTCCATCGAGATCTCCTGCGCCTTGTAGGGCAGGTAAGCCTTGTCCCACACGCGCTCGGCCACCGGCGCCATGACGAAGCTCGTCAGGAACAACGCGAGGCCGATGATGACCGGGTTCGGCGGCAGTTCGTTGACGCCCATCGCGCGACGCACGAACGACAGCACGATGACGATGCGCGTGAAGCTCGTGACGGTGACGAGGATCGCCGGCAAGAGCGACAGGATCGTCAACAAGACCGCGATCTCGACCGCGGTCGCCATGCGACCATCGGCGCCTTGCAACGGCGCGGGTCCTTGCAGCGGCGCGGCGCCGGCCAAGTTGGCCAGCGGTTCGATCGAAGCCGCGACGCCAGCTCCGTCCTGGGCGAACGAAGGCAGCGCGAGGATGGCCGCGATGATCAGGATGCGCAGCAGGTCCTTCACGCCATCCCCTCCTTGCCGCGCAGCTTCGCGTACACCTTGCTGAACGCATCCGCGTCGACCTTGGTCGGCTGGGGTTCGCGGGCTGGCGCCACCACGGGGTCCAGCTCCGCGATCAACGCGATCTCCTTCTCGCCCAGCCCCAGCGCGAACGTGCGGTCGTAGCAACGCACCACCGCCAGTCGCTGCTTGCCGCCCAGCGGCATCAGGTCGAGCACCTGCAGCGAGCGCTTGTCGGCCCGTGCGCGCACGGCCCCGGCCACCAGCTTCTTGAACCCGAACGCCAGGAGCCCCAGCGCGAGGAGCAGCAGCACGCACACCAACAGGTAGCGCGTCAGATCGGGCCCCTGCGCGGCGGATCGAGTCGATTGGGCCAGCAGGCCGAGCGTGTAGTTGGCGTCCATGGGTCACGCCTTGCCAGAGCAAGGGGAGTGCCAACGACCGAATTTGGCTAGGACCGGGCCTGGCGAGCCTGCCAAGGCCACATGAGAAGTAGACAGCCCACCGCGAGAGTGTTGCCGAAAACAACAGGTGGTGATTTTAACAACAGGGCAATTCGCCGTTGTTGGATGCGCCTCGAAACCCTGTCTCTATCGTCATGCTGACCTTGAGCCTGCCTATGAACGACACCGTCTCGACGACCTTCGATCGCATCCTCGCCACGGGCTTCGACCCCAAGCGCGCCTCGTTCGAAGAACGCGTCGTGGTGCTGGTCGTCGCCGCCCAAGGCATCCTCGACAACGGCGGCTTCGCCTACCTGCTCGGCATGCCCTTCGATCCGCCGGCGAACGACGAGGACTTCGCGCGCGCCTACGCCGCGATCGGCGCCCACGATTGCGCCGTGGCCATCGCGGCCGCCTTCGCGCGCAGGACCTCCGGCGAAGCCTGCGACTGGAGCGACCTCGACGATGTGATCGTCGGACGTTCGAAGGAAGTCGACGCCTTGCTTGCTAGGTGGATCGAGCGCAACAAGGAGCTCCTGCCGTGAAGCTCCCTTGCGCAGAGTCCCTGCATGAGCAGCGCTTGTCGTTGGCGCGCCTTTGCGCGGCCGGGATCGCGACCATCGCCGCCGTGGCTTGTTCCGACTCGCAGGATCACTCCATGTCCAATGCCAATGATCCGCGCGGGGTCCCCGCGACCACCTCCGTCGTGGCCAGCACGTCCGACACCGAACGTGCAAGGGCAGCCGACCCCGCAACCAACGCGGCCCCGGCGATGGTCGGCGCCTGGTCGGGCGCCACGACCAAGTGGTCGAGCGACGATGGCGCCCTCGCCGCCGAACTGCGACAGGGCTGGACGGTCGCGGCGGCCGAACCTGGCCGTGTGCTGGTCAACCCCGGGTTGAAGGAGACCGACACGCTCGACTGCCTGCTGGTCGTGGTGTGGGGCGAGTTGGAGCCCTCGCAACGCGCGCTGGATGCCGCCGGCATCATGCAGGCGCAGGACGAGGAACTGCGCGCCGAGCTGCGCGCGCAGCAAGTCGACCTGCAACGCGCCAAGTCCCCGCCCATGCGTGTCGACGCGGGCGGACGAGACGCCGCCGAACAGGTCTACGAAGGGCGCGCGGCGGGCAACAAGGTGCGCACTTGGGTCGGGACGACGCTCCAAGATGGCTGGCACGCCACGGTGGTGGCCGTGGTCGTGGTCGGGCGCGAAGAACGCTTCCTGCCCGGAGCCAAGCGCTTGCTCTCCTCGGCGCGCCTCGCCGCTCCCAAGCGCGACGCGCAGGCGGAGGCGCGGCTGGCCGGAGCCGAGTACGCCGGCCAGCAGGACTTCGGCCCGGGTGGCGCCATCAGCGTCGTGTACCGCTTGGAACGCGACGGCGGAGTGGTGCGCACCTCGTTGGTCTCCGGCAGCTTCGGCATCGATGGCGCCGTCGGTGGCGAGTCGCGCAAGCAGGGCCGCTGGACCAGCGATGGCCGGCGCGTGCGCATGCGCTTCGACGACGGCGTCGAGGAGGGAGTGGTCGAAGGCGCCGGAGCACGCGTGCTGGTCGTGGGGCGCATGCGTTGCCAGCGGCGCTAGGGTGCGCGCGATTCGAACGTCGATCGAGCGGCGCGGCCAACAGGCGACGCGCACGAAGCCGGCGCGGCGGCTAGGATGCGAGGACGTGAGCGACGACCCGCGCCCAACCACCATGCAAGCCCGACAGCGCATCCGCACCCACCTTGGTCGCGCGGCCGCGACGCTGCTCGCGACGACGCTGATCCTCGTCGCCTGCAGCACCGAGCCCGCCAGCACGCCCGTGGCGCAAGCGCAAGCCACGCCCGCCGTCGCCATGCCGGGGGAACCCGCGCAAGGCGCGCAACCCGCCCCCGTCATCGCCATGGCCAAGTCCTACAACGAACTCTCGTCCGAAGCCGCGCGCGTCATCCTGAACAAGGGCACCGAGCGCCCCTTCACCGGCGAGTACACGGACAACAAGGCCGACGGCACCTACATCTGCCGCCAATGCAACCTGCCGTTGTACCGCTCGAGCGACAAGTTCAACTCGCGCTGCGGCTGGCCCTCCTTCGACGACGAACTGCCCGACGCCGTGCGGCGCGAGGTCGATGCCGACGGCCATCGCACGGAGATCCTGTGCGCCAACTGCGACGGACACCTCGGGCATGTCTTCCTCGGCGAGGGCTTCACGAAGAAGGAGACGCGCCACTGCGTCAACTCCATCTCGATGGTCTTCGTCCCCGCCGGCGCGCCCATCCCGCCGGCGATCAAGCTCGAACGCTGACTTCGCGCCTCACCCAGCGAGGTCGATGCGTTCGCCGCCTTCGCCGGGCTGCACGAGGGGCGCCAGGCGAGCGCGTGTGGCGCGCACGCGCTTGATGCGCTCTCCGCACAGTTCGAGTTGGGTGCGCGCGCGGTCCTCGACGATGGCGTGCAGCGACAGCAACTCCTGCAGCGTATGCGCGCAGGCCGTGCTTGCCTGATCCGGGCCGCGCCGCAGCTCCTCGGCCAGCACGCACAAGCGGTCGGATGCGTCCGACACGAGCTGCATTTCGCGACCGAGGAGGTCGGCGTCGGCGTCCGGACGGTCGAGCCGGGCCAAGAGCCCCAGCAACCCTCGACGCAGCTCGGCGGCGGCCTGGTCGAAGCTGCTCACGAGGCGCGACTCCCGGCGCTGGACTGGATCTCGATTTGGCGCCAACCATCGAGCAGCGTGGCCAGCACCTTGCGGGCCTCGTGCAGGTGCTTGGCGTCGCGCTCGTTCGTGGCGCGCGCGCAGCAGTCCTCGCACCACAAGTACAGGCGTTCGAGGTCGCGGCTGGCGACGCCACCCGCGTCGTGGTCGAGGGCGCAACGCAGCTCCACCACGATGGCGTCGGCGCGGCCGATCCAGTGCGCGTACTGCGAGCGCGAATCGGCGGGATCGCACAAGAGCGCCCGATCGACGAAGCGCAAGGCGCCCTCGTACAGGAGGCGCGTGATCTTGACGGGCGGAGCGTTCTCGATCGAATGCTCGGTGTAGGCGCGGGCCGCTTCGTGGGCGTTCATGGCGTGATTTCTCCTTCGTGGTCCGTCAGATCAGGCCGACCAGCGCCGACTGCAGCGCGGCGCCCTTGGCGTTGAGTCCGCCCATCACATCCTCAAGCCTGGCGAACTTCTGGATCAGCGAGGCTTCGTACTTCTCGAGGTAGTACTCCTTGTCCTCGATCTGGTCGTTCAGGCGCTCGATCGCGTCGTTCAAGGTCTGCGTCTTGGCGTCGAACAAGGCCTTGAGGACCGTGCCGGACGGGCCATCCGAAGTGCCGAACATGCGCTCGATGGCGCGGTCGAGCTTGGCGGCGAGGCCCGAATCGACCGTGGTGTCCACGTAGTAGCCCGGCGTGTTGGGCGCGGCTCCGCCGTTGTCGAAGCCGTCCGAGTCGACGAACAAGTCGGCGAAGGCCTCGAGGTTGCCGAGGATCTTCTCCTCGAGCTTGGTCTTGTCGAGCGTGATCTTGCCGTCGTTCTCCTTCTCGAAGCCCATCAAGCCAAGCGTCGAGTAGCCCGTCGTGTCGGCCGCCACGACCGCCAGCGGCACGTTGAACAAGGCGTCGTCGATGGAGGTGCGCACTTGGCGCAGCAGCGCGTCGCCGAAGAGCGGACCGCCAGGCCCGTCGTCCTCGCTGTAGGTGTTCTGCGCGTTGACGAAGGAGATGATCGCGTTGTACGCGACGACCAGGTCCTCGACCTTGGAGACGACGGCCTCGGTGTCGGCCTCGACGCTGAAGTTGATGGTCTTCGTCGGGTCGGCCGACTCCACCACCAGCGACAGGCCGGTGATCACGTCGTTGAACTCGTTGGTGGTGCGCTCGACCTGCAAGCCGTCGATGACAGCCACGGCGTTGGAGCCTACCGTGATGTTGTCCGCGCTCTGCGCGACGCCACTGGCGTCGGGTCCGGCGCCGTCGATCGTCAGGCCGCCCACGGTGGACGAGATGTTCGAGATGCGCCCGGCGATGCCGCTCTCCTTGGAGGTCAAGACCAGCTTCCACGACGGCGCGATCGAGGTTCCGGTGTTGACCACCGTCGCTTCGACGTCGTCGCCGGCGGCGGTGTTGATGGCGGCCGCGACCTCCTCGAGCGAAGACGAGGCCTGGTCGATGGCGATCGAGTGGTTGGTGCCGCCGGCCGTGAACGACACGACCTGGCCAGCTCCCGTCGCGAGATCGGTGGTCTTGTCGGCGACGCCGTCGAAGGTCCAGCGATCGACGGCTGCCAGGGACAGCACCTTGAGCGTGTGGTTGGCCTCGACGGCCTCGCCAGTCGCCTCGAAGCTGGCGACGCCCTCTTCGCTCGGCGTCACCTTGAACTCGAGCAGGTTCTTCAGCTGCGACAGCTGCTTGGCCTTGGACTGCAGATCCTTCACCAGGTTCTTGAAGTCGCCGATCTTCGACAACTTGTCCTGCTCGACCTTCTTCTTCCCCTCCAACTGGTTGATGGGGATGGTCTCGAGCTTCAAGAGCTGCGTGATGATCGCGTTGGTGTCCAAGCCGCTGCCCAGACCGCCGATGCCGATGCCTGCCATGGTGGGTTCCTCGCCGTTGGTTATCGGAGGGATGCGGGGGTCGCGTTAGCGCCGAGTAGCAGAGCTCCACCGACGCGGAAGTACCTTCCACTCGTGCGTCCCCGCGGCGGGATGGGCGGGTGCATCGCCGCCACCAAGCGCAGCGGGACCCGCCCGAAGGCGAGTCCCGTGCTTGCGATCCGTGTCGCCCCCGCGGACGAGCACTCGGGGACTCGGGGGGCGCGAGCCCCCCGAGTCCGCGGAGGCGCGAGGATCAGCCGAGCAAGCGCAGCGCGAGCTGCGGCTGCACGTTGGCCTGCGACAAGACCGACACGGCGGCTTGCTGCAGGATCGAGTTGCGGGTCAAGTCCGCGGTCTCGTAGGCCACGTCCACGTCGCGGATGCGGCTCTCGGCGGCCGAGAGGTTCTCGCGCGCCGACTGGATGCTCGTGTAGGCCGAGGTCAGGCGGTTCTGCGAGGCGCCCAGCGCGCCGCGGGCCGAGTTGACCGTGTCGATGGCGGTGTCGATCAAGCCGATCGCCGTGTTGGCGTTGACCGAGGTGTCGACAGCGACCACGTCCACGCCCAGCGTCGCCGCCGTCGTGTCCTGGAGGGTCACGTCGATGGTCTCGCTGGCGTTGATGCCGATCTGGATCTCGGCGGTGGCCGTCGTGCCGTCGAGCAGCGCGACGCCGTTGAACTCGGTCGAATCAGCGATGCGGTCGAGCTCGGCCGTCAGCGCCGTGACTTCATCGTTGATCGTCGTGCGGTCGGCGGCGCTCAGCGTGCCGTTGGCGGCCTGGACGGCCAGTTCCCGCATGCGGCCGAGGATGTTGCTCGCTTCGTTCAGCGCGCCTTCGGCGGTCTGCACGAGGCTGATGCCGTCCTGCGCGTTGCGGGCGGCGGCGCCGTAGCTGCGGATCTGCGAACGCATGCGCTCGCTGATGCCGAGGCCGGCGGCGTCGTCCGCGGCCGTCGCGACCCGCAGGCCCGACGACAAGCGCGAGAAGTTGCCTTGCAGGCGGCTCGAGACGTTGCCCAGGTTGCGCTGGGCGGTCAGCGAGGTGATGTTGGTGTTGACTCTCAGTCCCATGTTGGTTCCTCAGAAGTGTTTCGGATCTCTCTCTCGTCTCTCGCGCCCGACCGCGGCGTCGGGTTGGGTGCGTCGCGGCGGAGGACCTGGGTGCGCGCGGGCGGGGGAGATTGCACGCTCCATCCGCCTGGCGCACGGGCGCTTCAAGGGCCCTCCACCGCGGCGCGGACGCCGCAGTTGTGCTGTGTGGTTCGCGGCGACGCGCGGCGCTCGCGTCAAGTGGACTTGACGGTGCGCCAGCACGCGGCCGGCTTCGTGGTTGGCAAGGAACAGGTCTCCGGCGGGAGGCGCTCGCGCCCCGTGCCGCCATCCGGCCTCCAGGCCCGCTGGACCGGGGGAACCGCCTCGCGACGGCCCCCCCTTCAGCGATCGGCCACCAGAGGCCGAGTTTCGTCAGCCTTGCAGCAGCGACAGGGCGATC
>Ga0172376_10002155_pt1 | contig 24408 bp, 19 predicted proteins | sample Lak35m_FD_121114 | JGI IMG/M metagenome (GOLD analysis project Ga0172376, IMG submission 121114) | Freshwater microbial communities from Kabuno Bay, South-Kivu, Congo - kab_092012_35m | ecosystem: Environmental > Aquatic > Freshwater > Lake | place: Democratic Republic of the Congo: South-Kivu...
CTGAGGTGGAAGACCAGAAATAAGCATTTTGACCTTTAAAGTAGAATAATCCATCATTTCTTCTGAAGCCTCCAGGTAACCCACTGAAATCTGAACAATTATTAGCATCATAATTTACCGTCCAAAGGGCTGGGTCTGTACCAGGTACTTTCATTTTCTCACCGGCGACTAATTCTCCGCCTAAACAAGTTGATAACGTTGTCCATTCAGCACCAGTGGGCACACGCCAACCTGAAGGACACAGTCCTTTGGGGTCATTCACCGCGTATTGATTATATAGGTAGCCGAAAGTGGTTAAATTACTCGCGTTATGTTCATAAACAGTCATGGCACTTGTTGTTGTATTGAGCCATCCTGTATATCCGCTATTGCCGGTACTCGTTCCACCTGCGTCAACAGGTATAACGGTACCATCGTTTAAGGTTGTAACCCTTAGGTTTTGCTTCATCCAGCATTGTCCACCTAAGGTGATAACATCATATCTATTACCCTCACGGTCAGTCACCGTGCTTGGGCAGGTCGCCGTACTGGCGCAAGTGCAGGAAGCTAATGTAGTAAATGAAATTTGAGTACCATAACTTGTTCCCGCTGAATTTGTTGCTTAAGAACGGACATAATATAATGTTCCGGCGGATAATCCGCTAATATTACTTGTAAAAGCGCCCGTTCCTGTTCCATTAGACGTTTTTGTTGAAAGTGAAATAGTGGGGCTGGTTGATGTATTCCAAACGACACCTCTTGCTGTGATAGGACTTCCGCCATCTGCTGTAATATTTCCTCCACTCGTTGCCGCAGAAGAGGTAATTGAAGTTGCTGCTACAGTTGCAGAAATGGTGGCTAAAGATCCTGCAGATGTTGTAAAACTAATTTCGGTACCATAATTGGTTCCCGCTGAATTTGTTGCGTAAGAACGGACATAATATAATGTTCCGGCGGATAATCCGCTAATATTACTTGTAAAAGCGCCCGTTCCTGTACCGTTAGTGGTACTTGAGGCTGAGGGAACCGTTGGACTTGGTGAAGTTCCCCAAACTACGCCTCTGGCGGTTATAGCATATCCTCCATCGGAAGAGATGTTCCCACCACTGGAAGCGGAAGTAGTTGTTATTGAACCGATAGCTGATGTAGAGGAAATACTTGGTGATGAGCCGACTAATGTAGTAAAAGATATTTCGGAACCATAAGTTGTGCCAGCTGGGTTAGTAGCGTAGGAACGAACGTAATATAGCGTGGTGGCAGATAACCCTGTTATTACTGGTAAATGCACCCGTACCAGTGCCATCGGAGGTGCTGAAAGCTGAGGGAACCGTTGGGTTCGTTGATGTAGCCCAAACGACTCCACGCACAGTACCTGGGTAACCTCCGTCGGAAGAAATATTTCCCCCGCTTGTTGCTGAGGTTGCTGTAATTGAGCCAGTACTTACCGTACTTCCTATGGTTGCAAGAGAGCCAGAAGCAGTAATAAAATTAATTTCTGTTCCGTAAGTTGAACCCGAACTGTTTGAAACGTAAAATCTAACGTAATAAGTTGTTCCTGCGTTTAATCCCGTGATATTGCTGGTAAATGGTCCGACGCCTGGGCCATCATTTGTCTTTGTACTAAGGGCAATCGTTGGATTTGGGCTTGTGCTCCAGATGATTCCTTTTGCGAGAATTGGAGATCCACCATCAGAAAGTATGTTTCCACTAAAGCTTGCAGTAGATGCAGTGATTACTCCCGTAGTTATAATGGAACTTATTGATGGAGAAGTTGAACAGACGGTAACACAGTTCTCTAAGGCTTGTTTTTTCCAACGGACCCTTAGTTCATCCAATGAAAATCTGTTCCTATTGCTATTTGAAAGAGAATTAGTTTCTTTGGAAGATTGTACCTGACCATTCAAAAAGGTCAGATATTGCGGTTATTTTAGTTGGATATTTGATAAAATATGGCTTACAAAAAAGCCTGGATGCATTAAAAATATAAATACGACGCTGGCGGACTATGCCCTTAGGGTTAATTCAATAGAATTTATCTACGAATAAACATTATGCTTAAACAAAAACTTACGCTATAATCCTAAAAATCCTATAAATCCTGATTCAGGACCGAGTGTTAAGGGTAAATTTCAACTATAAAACCTATAGTGAAAAATCATCTATTTTGTATTTTTTGCCATCACAAAGACCTATTAGGCAAATGTATAAAGTAGCATAAAAAAAGAGGCTATCGTTTTAGACAGCCTCTTCCCCAGTATAATTTTAACTGATGCATTAAATGGATGGCAATCAATTATCAAATGTTAGATGCAAAAATCGTTATTTCACCACCTTTAATATCCCTCTCATTAAAGTATGATGACCCGGATAGGTGCATACAAAAGCATACTCACCTGGTTTAGAGGGTACTACAAAGTAAATGGTCTGGGAAGCTTCTGGTTGAAGTAAGGTGGTATGAAAAAGTACTTTATTGCTATTAGGTACATAACTCATCTGAGAACCTTTTACACCCAGGGAAAAAGCAGACAGGCCTACTTCGTCAGCGGTACCTGGCTCAACGATGACCAGATTATGGGTCATGTCATCATCTAAGTTATTAAAAGTGAGTTTAATTTTAGTTCCTGCTTTGACCTCCAGTTCGGTCACATCATACTTCATACCTGGTATGGTACCAATAATCAGTGTTTTGTCGGGGGCTGACCAATCGGAAGGCATAGTTGTCAGGTGTTTATTATTGGTTTTACTGTTTTTCTTTGTTGTTGGTTCTACTTTTGCCTCCATTGGAACAGTATGATGATGATTTTCTGAAGGAGCAGGAACTGCTATAGCCATTTTATTTTTAGCCAAATCAGCGGTCATTCCCGCCGGAATATTATTGAGGGTGTAATAGCCCACGTCGTGTAACAACAGTTCACCATTTTCAGATTTAACCCCTTTGGGTTTAATTTCGTGAATGTAAAAACGTCTTGATTCATCCAACACCAGGCGAACTTTTCTATGATCTTCTGAAATAAGAATGGCTTTGATTGCGTGGGCTTTATTTTCAATAACAGGGCTTCCATAAAAGTGATGATATTGGTAATTAAAGCTGTTAATATTATAATTTGCTGCTTGAACTGCGGTAGAAACATCTATGGGTTTAGTAAATGTAATTTCAAATCCATCGGACATGGCATGTACCTCTGCCATTTCAAAAGGCGTTTCTCCACTCCATAACATGCGTTGCAGGCCAAATAAATCGGTACCTGTAGAACCCCAGCCTCTTGACGTCATTCCACCAAACATGGAGCCATCCTTTCCCCATGCCAAACGAAGTAAACCCGATTGCCAGCCTTCTCTGAAAGGGAAACAAATGCCCTGATATTGACCATTTACTTTTTCCAGCATCATGCGCATCACCTTTGAATGTCCCTGATCAGAGACAAAGTATTGACCTTTGAAAAAGGGACCCATATTTCCATGGACATCCTCAATCATATCAGCAGTTGAAATACCCATTAAAGTATGTGGATACCAAACTGCGGGTAACTTAAGATTTTTCACTTTTTCGGCTGCTTTGTACATTGGTTCACTGTTATCCGGTACATCTGAAATTTGCGTGGTCATGGGAGAACCTGGCTCATTTGACCAGACCAGACTACTTGCATGACCTGCAAAATCCCCTTTTTCAAGGTGAGTAATTCTACCTGAACCTACCCAATCGCCCTGATTTTCTGTGTAAAAAATATCACCTGCGCTATTCATCATAACACCAGCCGGAGATCTTAAGCCAGAAGCTACTGGAGATAAGGTTCCGTCGGGTGATACTTTGACCATCCATCCCCTCCATTTGGATAATTTAGCTTCACCAAATCCTACCCAAGCTACATTAAAGGTAAGGTAAATGTTATCATCAGCATCAAAAACGGGTCCGTAAGAATATTCATGATAATTTCCCGCCAATTCCCAATTGGCAATATTCTGATAATAATCAGCTAAACCGTCTCCGTTTTTATCGGTTAGCTTTGTCAACTCTCCACGTTGAACAGCATATAACGAACCCTTGTGATATTTCAATCCAAGCACCTCATGCATACCTGTTGCGAAAAGTTTATAAAAGGGAGTGGCAGAATAGGGGTTTTCAACCATCCATATTTCCCCACGTCGTGTACTAATAGCTAATCTTCCATCGGGAATTGTGGCCATACCCCCCACTTCGAGTTCTATTTGATGAGGTATTGGAAGGGTTCTCAGCGGATAATATTCTGCTTCGGCAGCAGCTTTTTGTGCTTCAAGGAATTGAGATGCAGTAACAAGACAAAAAACGAGGATGAATATATTTTTCATTTTCAAACGATTTAAAATACGATCTGATAGGTGAAGGAGGTGTTTTTGATTTCTGAAATCAACCATTGCTGACCCTCTTTTTCCATAATTATGGGGGCATCCGGCGAATTTATTTTTATGAAGTAAGCAAAATCATCAATGGCATACAAACCGTCAGCGATCTTTTTTATTCCCTTTTTCGCTGATGCCAATAAGATTTTCTTATCACCAGGTAAGGAGGAGAAAGTCATATTGCGGGTAATGCCCTGTTGATTGGGCGTTGGTTGGAGCCAATCATTAATCACCAGATTTCCATGCTTCAAAATAAATTGAGGTGTTTTTTGCCCTTCAATGTCGATTAATTGTAAGCCTTCATATCTTATGGAAGATGGGGAAGCTATATTCAGGTTTGTTTTATCCAATAAAGGAAATAATCCTGTCATCTGCTGAGACATGCCAAGTGGTTCAGCTGTTTGTTCGCCTCCCCGGTCATGCCACATTTCGGTGGTATTTATAAACCGGCCTCTCCAGACATTCAACAAGGCACCCGTTTTGGTATCATAACTGTAATGAACACCTTGAGGAAATCCAACACTGATAGCATGGGTTCTTTTCGATCCATCAAAGACAACAAAGGAACGCTGAAATACGGGCTGATTCGTCAGATAAACCTCATTCATAACTGTTTTGGAAAATTCCATTTCAGATTTTTTATCGTGTAAAGGTTGCCAGCCTTCCGTTTCTCCTTCCGCTTTAACAGATAATCCAAAAGCCCTGACCTGTCTTTCCCAGTCTCTGTGTGTATAACCTATTCTAAAGGTATGCTTTCCAGCTTTCAGGCTTTTTTTTCCAAGGACTTCCTCATTAAAACTCATCCCATACCAGGGTACATCAGTATCTGAAAGTACTAATTCATTGTCGATTAATACGTTAGCGTAGCCGTGATAATTTCCTTTGAATAAATAAACATTGGTTTTTGAAACTTCAAATGAACCTGTAATTACATAATATTGGGTTCCTCTTCTTGATACAGAAACGTCAATTAATTCCGTTTCTCCAGTCTTAACTGGTGTCAGTGTACTCAAATCCTTTTCTTTTGGAACGCTCAGAATATCTCCTTTTTTTTCACGGGTGAAAGCATTTTCGTATATTTTATATTGAACAGGGGGAACGATTTTAACACTGGCATTACCCATTTTGGTAATTCGGATATTCCTGTAGGTTACCGGGCCATGATCGCCCTGGAACATGAGAGGTCCCATTGGTTTTTCATCTGGAAATGCAGCAGCTCTTGTTGGACCGAAAAGTTCGACATTCTGATGAATCACCATACCATTCCAGGTTACTTTCAACATGATTGCATTCGATATTTTCTGCCCGTTTTTATCAAATCTGGGAGCTTGAAAACTTATTTCAACATGATTCCATAGTCCGGGCGCTTTAACCGCGTTGAAACGGGGAGCATGTCCTTCAAATCCCACGCTATTTTTTCCTCTTTTTTCATCCCAGCGTTGATAAATACCGCCTGCATCGTCAAAGGACGGGCTCGATTTTCCCCAACTGTCAAATACCTGAATTTCGTATCTGCCCTGTAGATAAATGCCTGAATTTGAACCCTTGGGTATCATTACGTCAAGGGATAATTCAAGATCACCATGTTCCATCATGGTCAATAGATTATCACTGGCTCTAAAAGAACCATTTTTTAGTTCACAAACCAGCACACCACCTCCGGCATCCTGCCAATTCGAAGAGGGATTTTTAAATAGGGAAAGATTATCCAGTAATTGATAGGATTGTCCCTTAAGAAATAAGGGGAATATGAAGTAAATGAAGGATATTCGAAGCAATAACATGGAGTGCCTGGCATTAAAAAACATAGGGATAGGTTTAAAAAAGTATGTTAATGAGTTTTTAACCAAGTTAAATATATGGATTAAAATTGGTATTATGGATTGGGAATTGGATAATATAACGAATAGATCTATTCGAATTTTTGTTAAATTTCCGAATTATTAGACGAGGATGATTTTAAATGCCAATCAAATTCGGGCTTGGGATGCATTTACCATTGCTCATGAACCTGTTGAATCTATTGATTTGATGGAAAGGGCTGCTTTAGCCTGTTGTCGATGGATTGAAAGAAGAAATCTGGCAGCTGTTGTTTTTCACATTTTTTGCGGAACCGGTAACAATGGGGGAGACGGATTAGCCATTGGTAGCATGCTTTTACAAGCCGGGGCAATGGTTGAAGTTTATATATTAAGTTCGGGAAATAAGGAATCTGCCGATTTTCTTGCCAACCTGCGAAGCTGGAAAAATTTTACAAAAAGAGAAATAAACTGGTTAAAGAGTCCCGATGATTTTCCGGTTCTGGCTTCAAATGGCATTATAATTGATGCCTTATTTGGTTCAGGATTAAACAGACCTCCGGAGGGATTAAATGCCCGTTTGATTCATTACCTGAATGAATATTCGGGTACCGTCATTTCTATTGATCTGCCATCAGGGTTAATGGCTGATAAACTGGTATTGGAAACGCCTGTTATTCAGGCTACCTTTACGTTAAGTTTCCAGATACTAAAACTTGCCTTTTTCTTTCCCGAAAATGAAAAATATACCGGTGAAATTCATGTACTGGATATTGGTTTACATGCCGGCTTTTTGAAAAATCTGGAATCTGCTTATCAGTTACTCAACGAAATAAAAGCGAGCAGGATTTACAGACCCAGAAATCGATTTTCACATAAAGGTACTTTTGGTCATGCCCTTTTAATAGCAGGAAGTTATGGTAAAACCGGTGCAGCACTTCTGGCAGCAAGGGCTTGTATGCATGGCGGTGTAGGGCTGTTAACTGCAGGCGTACCTATCTGTGCTTATCTTACTCTGCAAACAGGCGTGCCTGAAGCCATGGTTATTTCAGACAGTAAAACAAAAAAAATATGCACATTAGCGCCTGATTACCTTAATTATCAGGCAGTTGGTATTGGACCTGGATTGGGCACAGCTTCATCTACCAGGAAGTGGTTATTGAAACAGCTATCAATCATACCTATTCCACTGGTTCTTGACGCAGATGCTTTAAATTCCATAGCCATGGAAGAAAAATTAACTTGTATTCCAGCGAATGCCATTTTAACACCTCATCCCGGAGAATTCGACCGCTTATTTGGAAAATGTCAGCATAGTCAGGAAAGAATGGATAAGGCGATTGAAAAAGCAAAGGAATTATCCTGCATCATTGTGTTGAAGGGACATCATACCATGGTTGTTTCCCAGACTGGAGAAGTATGGATCAATACCACTGGAAATGCAGGAATGGCTACAGGAGGCAGCGGAGACGTGTTAACGGGTTTGATTACCAGTTTACTGGCTCAGGGTTATACCCCTTTGAATGCCGCCATATTAGGGGTTTGGTTACATGGAAGAGCCGGAGATCTGGCTGAAAAGGAATATGGTATGGAGGCACTGGTCGCGGGTCATATTATTCGGTTTTTGGGAAAAGCATTCCTTTCAATAACGCCTTCATGAATTACAGATATGCCAGATGGTTTTTTGTATTGCTCACTCTTTTTTTTATTGCTAAGATTTATCTGGATGAAAAAAGCTGGAAATCAATCAAAGATTTTCCTCAATTAACGGAAGAATCGTACCCTCTTTTATTCATTATTATAATTCTGATTCCTTTAAACTGGTTTTTAGAAGGTTTAAAGTGGCGTATTTTTTTGCCAAAGGATAAAAAACCAGGGTATTTTTTCACCCTTAAAATTATTTTTGCCGGTGTAAGTTTAGCCATTTTAACACCCAACAGGATGGGAGACTTTATTGGACGGGGATTAGTTTCTCCTATTGAAATGAGACAGGAGACGGTTTTAGCAACTTTTATGGGCAATTTTTGCCAATTTTTCGTTTTGATAATGGCAGGTATTCCCGCTTTGTTTTTTTTATTCCCCTTGTTGGCATCAAATGGTAGTAACCCGCTGGAAATTCCAGTTTGGGTTGTTTTTATCTGGTTTCTGTTTTGTTTGACTTTTCTTTTTACCTATACTAAAATAGTTGCGTTTTCAGGTCAATTATTCAGTAAGTGGCAAAGAACCGCAGCATGGGCTGAAAAATTAGAAACCTTAAGTAAAACATCTAATTCAGCCTTATTTTCAGGCTTATTTCTAGCGTTGATCCGATATGTTGTTTTCAGTAGTCAATATTACCTGGTCTTACTTTTATTTGGTATTCAGCTTCATTTTTTTCAATTTTATACAGGCCTGGCCAGTCTCTATCTTTTTCAAACCATTATCCCCTTGCCTCCTTTTTATAGTTTAATAGCCCGGGGAGAAGCATCGGTATTGATTTGGGGTATTTGGGATATACCTCCAATTGCGGCTGTAACAGCCAGTTATATTTTATTTGTTTTTAATTTGATAGTACCGGCAATAGCAGGTTTATGCATTTTAATACCAATAAAAAAGGTAAAAAGAAAAAGCTGATTCTTTAAAATAAAATATTTTATGTATCTTCAATCATTTCCACCTAAAACCAGCACTTAAATGCTTAAAATAAATTGGTGCCTTACTATGGGCATATTGTTTACATTGGGTAATTTCATGAATGCCCAGCAGCCGGGGGGGGCTTTAAACCTGATATCCCGTTCCTTTATTTACGAAGAAGCGCCATTTAAAGAGTGTCATGCTTCAAGTTTGGTTGAAGTAAACGATGGTAAAATATTAGCGACATGGTTTGGGGGAACCAGAGAAAAAAACCCCGATGTTACGATTTGGCTGGCAGAATATGCTAAAGGGAATTGGAGTAAAATTAGAGAGGTAGCGACAGGAATTCAGAATGATAAACTAAGATATCCGTGTTGGAATCCCGTTTTATTTAAGCATTCATCTGGTATTTTATATCTTTTTTATAAGGTTGGACCTTCTCCAACTACCTGGTGGGGGGAGCGTATTGCGTCTGAAGATGATGGATTAACCTGGTCAAAGCCTGTTAAACTACCCGATGGGTTTTTTGGTCCTATTCGGGCTAAACCCATTGAATTACCAGATGGTAACCTTCTTTGTCCGTCAAGTTTAGAAATTCCTGATGGTAAATGGTCTGTTCATTTTGAACTATTTAACCCTAAATTAAATACCTGGAAATATATTCCAGTGGATGAAAATTCCGATTACGATATTATTCAACCTACTTTATTAATTCATCAGGAGGGCAAAACGATGCAAATCTTATGCCGGAGCAGACAAAATAAAGTGATAGAATCCTGGTCTTATGACGGTGGTAACACATGGACGAAAACAGCAGAAACAACATTACCCAATCCAAGTGCCGGTATTGATGCAGTGTCTATTCCTGATTTAGGTCATTTTTTAATATATAATCCGACAGAAAAGGGACCTAATGACAGGGCTAAACTAGCCATTGCATTTTCAAAGGACGGAAAAAAATGGGATTCTTCTTTTCAGCTGGAGGATGAAACAACGGGTGAATTTAGTTATCCGGCCATGATTCTTGGTAAAGATGGACAATTAAAGGTCACTTATACCTGGAAAAGAAAAAAAATCCGATTTACTAAATTAAAAATCAATTAGAAAACACTATATGTTGCCATCAAAGCTTCACGGCATAATACCACCCGTTGTTACCCCTTTAATAGATATCAATACCTTAGATATTGATGGATTAGAAAAAATTTTAGACAGACTTATTGAAAATCATGTACACGGACTTTTTATATTAGGAACAACCGGAGAGGGTCCTAATTTAAGCCATAGCATCAGGAAAGAAATAATTAAACACACAACTTCCTTTGTAAAAGGCAGGAAACCGGTCTTCGTCTGTGTTACAGATACAAGTCCTGAGGAATTACTGGATTTAGCGTACTATGCTGCCGACAATGAAGCCGATGCACTTGTTTTTGCACCTCCCTATTATACACCTATCAATCAGCAGGAATTATTAGATTATTCAGCATGGTTAATTCCTCAATTACCCTTACCCACATTGCTTTATAATATGCCATCCCACTGTAAGGTTTCGTTTTCCATAGATGCGGTAAAAAAACTTTCCAACATTGAAAATATTATAGGAATTAAGGATAGTTCAGGCGATATGAGTTATCTTAATAATTTGATGGGATGTGTTGAAAGGCAGGACTTTTGTTTTTTTACAGGTCCTGAAATTTTATTGGCTGAGACGCTTTTTATTGGTGGAAGTGGGGGTGTAAGTGGCGGTGCCAATCTGTATCCGCAACTTTTTGTAAGCTTATTTGAAGCTTTTCAACAGGGTGATTTAGTAAATGTTATGTCTATTCAGCAAGCTGTTAAGGAACTTGACAGGGCTGTTTATTTTGAGGGCTTTATGAAAGGAGTAAAAACGGCTCTCGCTATTAAAGGTATCTGTAAAGAGGTAGCTATTCCTCCTCTTTTTCCAATGACTCCAAATGGAAGAATAAAACTGACTTCTTCTTTAAATTATCTGGAGGATAAATATCCATTTTTAAAATAACAAATCAGATAAAAAGATTGACAATGGGTAATTTAGCCTTTTTTGACTACCTCATACTTGTAATTTACGGGATTATTTTATTGGCTATGGGTTTTTATTTTGCTAAAAAGATGAAAACAGCTGGTCAGTTTATGACTGCTAACGGGAAAATTCCTGGCTGGGCAGCGGGATTAGCTGTTATGAGTGCCTATACCAGTAGTATCTCTTATATTGCAACGCCTGGAAAAGCCTTTGATTCTGATTGGCATCCTATCATTTTTGCCATTTGTATAATGCCTGTAAGCTGGTTTGCTATTGTCAGGATAATACCTCTTTACAGGAAACTACAACTGATTTCTGTATATTCTTTTTTGCAGGAACGCTTGGGAAACTGGGCGCGTTATTATGCCGCTTTTTCTTTTTTACTATTTATGGTAGGACGAATGGCTGTCATTTTATATCTGGTAGCTTTACTCATTCAGCCGTTTATTGGCAGTGAGTTAATATGGATTATTGTAGTTATTGGGTTTATAACTATTCTCTACACCCTTATGGGAGGTGTAGAAGCAGTCATCTGGACAGATGTTATGCAATCTTTGGTTATGGTAGCGGGGATTCTGTACACTGTATTTTTTTTAGGCAAAATGGTGTTTTTGCCTTCCCCTGAACTTTTGACACAGGCTTATGATGCAGGTAAGTTCTCCTGGGGGATTTCTGATTTCTCTTTTGATAAAAGAACGCTTTGGGTTATGCTTATTTACGGTTTGACGGAGAACCTTAGAAATCTTATGGCCGATCAGAATTACGTTCAAAAATACGCAACGGTGCAAAGTGAGGAAGTGGCAGCTAAGTCAATGAAACTGGCAACGGGTATCTATTTTATGCTAAATATTTGCTTCCTTTTTATTGGAACAGCCTTATATTATTTTTACCAGGTGCAAGAATCTCTGCCTGCCAGTGTGACAAAAGGAGATCAGGTATTTCCTTATTTTATAGCCACTCAAATGCCTGTGGGGTTAAAGGGTCTGATTCTTGCTGCCATTATTGCAGCGGCGATGAGTACAGTTGATTCAGCATTAAATTGCTCAGCTACAGTTATTTGGATTGATTTTTTAAAAGACAGATTTAAGGATAATCCGAGTGAGGAAAAACAAATGTCTATACTAAAATCAGCCACCTGGATCTGGGGAATTATGGGTACTCTTTTTGCTATCTGGATGATTCAGGCTAAAAGTGCCTTGGATGTCTGGTGGCAACTTTCCGGTATTTTTGGAGGTGGCATTCTGGGGCTTTTCGTTCTTGCTTTAATGAATATCAAAATAACAAGTTTACACGGAATAATAGCTATACTTTTAAGTATAATAGTTATCTCATGGGGTACTTTCGCGAGAAATCTGCCGGAACATTTAAACTGGATGAATTGCTCAATTGATCCAATTTTATCAGGAGTTTTAGGCACTTTGGCACTTTTAGGTTATGCAGGAATCATTCAATTGATAAATCGGTCCTTTTCTCACAAATAAGGCAACTCATTTTTGCTAGGGTCCGTTATAAATGCAAGAATGTCTTTTATGATGGATGAAAAACAGGAGACAATATTAGACGCCTGCAGGGTCAATAATAGAGCTGCTCAAAAGGAAATTTATGAGTTCTATTATGCTTTTGTTTTTTCTATCGTCAGACGTTACGTGGGCTCATTTGAAGAATCAAAGGAAGTAACAAATGATGTGTTTTTTAAAATTTTCACCAAAATAAATCAATATCAGCGGGGAACCAATTTTAAAGGTTGGATAACCCAATTGGCAAAAAGAGTTGCCATTGATAAATACAGAAGCGATTTGAATAAAATTAAAACCAGTGAACACGATGAAATTCCTGATACTTCGGAAAGATTTGATATTCAATGGCTTAATAAAATGGATATTGAGGATAAAATGTTACTGATTCAAAAGCTGTCTCCAGCTTATCGACTTGTTTTTAACCTGTATGTTCTGGAACAATTTTCGCATGAGGAAATTGCTAATCTCCTCCAGATTTCAACAGGTACTTCTAAATCTAATCTTGCAAAAGCGAGATTACAGCTGAAAGCATTAATGATTAAATATCAATATGTGTAGAATACTGACAATTCCGAAAGACTATGACCGATAATGAATTTGACCATTTATTTTCTGAAAATCTTAAAAATGCCCGTCCTGTCATTTCCCCGGACGCCAATGAATGGCATGCATTATCAGCCAGGTTAGAACAGTTTCAATCCAGGAGAAGGAATTGGCTGAAATTCCTTCCATGGTTATTATTACCTTTTTTAACTGGATTTTCTGTCTGGAGCGGCATTTCTTTGTATCAATTGAAAAATGAAAAATATGTTGCCGGTATTTCCCGGCATAATCAATCAGCATTTAGAGATACCATTATTATCGAAAAGGAAAAATATTTCCATGATACACTATACAAGGTAACATATATGGATCGAATATCTAAAGAAATGGTAAATCAAGCTGTTATGGATAATACTGATCTGGTTTTTCCGTCCGAAGATTTAATCGGTCCTAAGGAAATAAAAATAGCGGATGAAATATTAGTTGAAGAGAATGAACCAATCACACAGCGATTAGATATTGCGGGTTTTAAGTTATTAGAAAATAAAGAAGAAATCAAAATACCAGATGAGAACAAAAAAATGTCAAAATTTAACGGAATTATTGGCCTGTCGGCAGGTGCATTATTACCCTTGGGTTTAGAAGAGATAAAAAATCCAATAGCATTTCAATGGACTGCAGCATGGAGTATATCGCCAACATTCAGCTTAGCACCTTCCCTAATCTTTACGCAACATTTTTTTGAAACGGAAGACTTAAGCAGCGGTAAAGTCATGCTTTCTTCCAGTATTAATCCTTCTGGAGCATTTATTTTACATGAAATAAAAGGAATGGAGAGAAATTTTTTACCAACCCTTTCATTGAATTATAATTTAAAGCATAATTACAAAATAAAAGTTTATGCTGGTGTTGGTTTAGGTGTTAAAATGACTTTGCCTGTTCAATTAACTTATGAATTTATTGAATTTTCCAAAAATAGCAGCTATAAATATAATCTGGTGAACAATAAAATTTCTGCTGAAATGCTGGCAATGGGAAATGTAGGGGGATCAATGAAGATTACTTCAGGATTGTCTCTTTTTGCAGAGGCCAAAATGGGAATATCAAAAGGAAAGATGAAAGAAACCAGCTCATTGCTGGCTACTTTTTTGGGTGTAGGATATCAATTTTCTAGTAAAAATAAAAGATGAGGATTTTGATTTTTTGAAAAAACCCTTTGGTGAAAATCAGAGGGTTTTTTCGTTTTACGAGGGTGAATACCTACTTTTGTATGCATTTAATCCTTACTTATGACTTTTTTCACTCGCATATTATACCTGGGTACTTATTTTTCTCTATTTATTGTTGTTCCATTATTGTGTCAGGATGCTGAAATTTTCCCACCAGCAAAGGTGAAAAGAACGGTTGAATCAAAAAAAATTGAAAAATCAATTCGAATTGACGGCATACTGAATGAGGAAGAATGGAAAAATACGACGGTTTATTCCTCATTTCTCCAAATTGAACCTAATCAGGGCGAACTTGCCAATCAACAAACTTTTTTACGTGTCCTTTACAATAAGCAATTCTTATATGTTGGTGTCTTTGCATCTGATTCATTAGGTAAGAAGGCCATTCGTGCAACGGATTTTAAAAGGGACTTTAATTTCAATTCTCATGAACTGGTGGCTTTAGCTTTTGATGGATTTAATGATAATAGAAATGCGATGGCACTCACCATGAATGCTTATGGCGTGCAACGTGATTTATTGTCCTTCGACGATCTATATTATGATTCCGACTGGGATGGTTTGTGGCGTGTTCGCACTAATAGGACAGATTCAGGATGGTATGCAGAAGTAGCCGTCCCCTGGCAAACTTTACGATATCCAAAATTAACGGATTCTATTCAACAATGGGGCTTCAATATGATCAGGGTCAGACGATCAACGAATGAAACTTCTGCCTTTTCACCTTTCCCTCGTTCTTTTAGCGCCTTAAGAATGGCTTATGCAGGGTTGTTGACAAATCTGAAACCACCCCCACCAAAATCAAATATTCGGCTTCAACCCTATATTTTAGGAACCTTGGACAGGTACTCTCCTGAAATTAAAGATAAAAAGCAACAATCACTTAAATTGGGAGGCGAATTAAAATGGGCCATTAATCCTAACTCGGTTCTCGATATTACCTTAAATACCGATTTTGCTCAAGCTGATGTGGACAGGCAGATTAATAATATTACCCGTTTTTCCATTTTGTTTCCGGAAAGAAGACCATTTTTCCTGGAGAATGCTTCCCTTTTTGGTGTTGGCGGAGGTCCTTCGCCGGATTTCTCCGGAGGATTTATGCGCATTCAACCCTTTTTTAGCCGCAGAATAGGTCTTGATGAAAATGGAAATCCGATTCCAATTGACATGGGCAGCAGATATGTTTACCGTTCCTTAAAGAGAAATGCCGGCGTTATGGCCATTCAGCAAAGGGGTCTGAACGGGGAAGATCCCACCCGGTTTTTTATAGGCAGATTTTCAGAAAATCTGGGAGAACAACATCGGATCGGAGCGTTGGTTGCTTTAAAAGAAGGACCTAAAGGCCTTCATGCCACCAGTATGTTAGATGGTTTTTTTCGAATAGGACAGTCTCATTCCTTAAATACTATGTTGGTGAATACCAATAATTCAAATGGTGAAAAGTCAGGATTCGCCGGTTATGCCCAATATTTTTATGCCACTAATCAATTGAAATTCTGGTGGACACAATCCATCGTAAATAAGCATTTTAATCCCGAGATAGGATTTGTATCCAGAACAGATGTGATTGGTTCGACCCCGGGGGTAAATATTTATTATCGCGGCAAACATTTACCATTTAAAAAAGTGATTCGTGCCTTTGAACCCGGACTGAATATCGAGATTTATCACCAGGCTTCTACCAGAAAACTTATTGAAAGACAGATAAACCTTTGGCCATTATTCTTTAATCTTCAAAATGGAGGTTTTATTGGTTATGGTACTTATTTTGCTTATCAAAACTTAACAGAACCCTTTGAACCTCTTGGCGTTCGCATCCAAACGGGAACTTACCAATATCAAAGAAATCAGATATTTCTTAGTTCAGATCCTTCAAAAATGTTAAATCTTTTTTCAGATTTCAGCTGGGGAAATTACTTTGACGGACAATTGAGTTCTTTAGATCTTACCGTTCAATTTGCACCTATGCCACATTTTTCAATACAAGGACGGATAAATCGGAATGTGGTCAGAAATTTAGGGGAGTTTGGTACTTCAGAAACTATTGATTTATTTAGTATTGAAGGTAGATTAGCCTTAAATCCAAGACTTCAGCTGGTAGGTTTTTATCAACAAAATGCAGAAAATAAGTTGAAAAATTATAATATCCGCGTTTCATGGGAATATCGGCCTTTATCCTTTATATATCTGGTATTAAACAAACGAGGATTTCAGACGATAGATAATGAAAATCAAAACGAGCAACACGCTATTTTGAAATTAAGTTACTTACGTCAACTGTAATGGCTGAATGCTAAACTAATCCTGCCGTGTTACTTTTTCAGAGATTATACCGGTTTCCTTATTTTTCAATATTACTTTTTTATCGCCATTAGGTAATATTTCGTCCTTTATAAACCAGTGATTTGCATCAAAATCGGTATAAACTGAAGGTTTTGAAAGTCCTGTCTGACCTCTCCACAAAGGAAGTGAAACTGGTTCCCATAATTTCGTTTTTGCCGATTTATAAGCTGCATCGATTATTGCATTAACTACATAACCATCGTAAAAGGTTTCACGTGGTTGTAATCCCTTTTCAAAAGAATCAAACATATCATTGAACATATTAGGATAGCCCAATTCATGAGCTTCATCCCCAACAGGAAACTGCCATCCCGAAGTGCTCTCTGCTTTTTCGGCAACATAGGCATTCCCTGCTCCACTGGTGTACATTTCAAATCCTGTTCTGAGAAAGGAATTTAACCAGATAGTACCTTCTGTTCCCATTACTTCATCTCTTAGGTCCATGCCTCCCCTAAAGGTCCAGGAAACTTCAAATTGGCCAATAGCCCCATTTTCATACTTAACCAGACCGATAGCATGGTCCTCAGCATCTATAGGTTTAACCTGTGTGTCAGCCCAACACATTACTTCCACGGGTAGAACATCTTTGCCAATAAAGCTTCTAGATATTTCGATACAATGACATCCTAAATCCAGAACAGCACCACCACCAGCTTTTTCAATATCCCAGAACCAATCGGAATGTGGACCGGGATGCGTTTCCCTCGATTTAGCCCAAAGAATCCGACCAATAGCACCAGCCTGAACACTTTTTAACGATTTAAGAAATTTTGGAGTATAGCATAAATCTTCTAGATACCCTGCAAAAATCCCCGCTTCTTCACAAGCCAGGGTCATTCGAAGCGCTTCATCTGCATTTCTTCCCAATGGTTTAGTACATAAAACTGCTTTTTTATATTTGACACAAAGATGAACTGCCTCCTCGTGAAGATTATTGGGTAATCCGATAACAATAAATTCCGCATCGGGATGTGCGATAGCAACTTCCATATCAGTGGTAAAAAATGGAACATCATAATCTTTCGCAAATCTTTCTGCGGTCTCCTGCCTGCGGGCATAAATGACTTTTACCTCGTCCTTACCTCTTCTGCCGGAAAGGGATTCTGCGTAAAAACGTCCGATAAAACCACCACCAAGAATGCATATTTTAGCCATTTTTATTTTATTTTCAGGGTTATCTCTTGTTCTTTCAACAGAAAATCAGCAGCATCAACCCGGCTAATTTTATGGTCCAGTATAGCCTCGTCAGGAACAACGGATACCGGGGTAATGCAGGAAGGGTGTTTCTCCCGAAAGGGTTTATTAAAAGATAAATTGTAAGCAGATATAACAGACCACCTCGGATGATCTGATAAGTTAGCTTCAGATCTATGTAACAGGTTTGGATGGAAAAAGAGCACATCACCTGCTTTTAACTCACAGTAGATATGCGCTGAAATTTTTAATGCCTCCGAAACAAAGACCTCATCTGCACCTTGTTGTTCTCCGGCAAAATGATGTTCAAACCGTTGCATTTTATGTGTTCCGCGCAAAACCTGTAAACATCCGTTTTCTTTAGTTGCATCTGTTAAAGCGACCATAACGGAAATCATCGCTTCAGGAAATAAAAAGCCATTCTTATACCAGTAGCCATAATCCTGATGCCATTCCCAGGCACCGCCTACTTTGGGTTCTTTTTGCATAACTTTTGAGTGAAAATGACAGACTTCCCCTTCGCCAAGCAAGGCTTGAACGCTTTCTATCATCCTCTTACACCGCGACATTAATCCGAATGGATCATCCCCGGCGGTAAACCAAAGCGTCAATTTTGTCTTTTTTCCTTCCTGGTCATTTAAATCAAAAGCATTACTAACCACTGAATCATCGTTGGCAGTCTGATAAAGTAAATCTATTTCCTTATTGGTAAAGAATTGCCTTACAAATAGATAACCATCCTGATGGTAGTCTGAAACTTGCTTTTTATCAATCATTTTTCCCATTTATTCTCTAAGTTAAGAAATGGAAAGTTACGGAACAATAAGTTACCATTTAAATCGGGCATTTTTTTTAGTTTATTGTTGCTGATTTACCGGATATTTTATTGCCGTTTGTTCAGGTGTAAATGGTTCTGTTTCGAGTCGAACCATATTGGTATCCTCATAAGTCAACCCATCTTCGAAGCCTACTGATACGAATACAGATAAATTTTGTCTGGCCTGGCCCTTATAAATCCCTTTCGATGGCGTACAATCTGTGAAACTTCTGCCAACTGATAATTTAACATGATGATGGTTTACCCAAACCTTATTAGTTGGATCTATACCAGTCCAGCCTAATGTGGGTATCCAGGCCTCGACCCAAGCATGCGTAGCACCCTGTCCTCTCATACCATTTGCATTAGCGCAAATATAACCACTGACATACCTCGCAGGGATATCTAAAGTTCTCAAAATCTGTAATAACAAATGAGCGAAATCCTGGCAAACACCACTTTTATGAGCTAAAATTTCATCAATAGTGGTAAATATATTGGTGATTCCTTTTGTGTAAACAAAGTTGGAAAAAACATAATCACTTGCTTTCTCTATGATTTTTGCAATCTTCCTTTCATTAGCCGAAACTTCACTGGCTATTTCCCTTATGATGGATTGTTTGGTAATAGCATCATATCGTTTGCATTCCAATAGTAAGATATTATCCTGAATATCTGCCAGTAAGTCCTCAACATCGGCGGTTGTCTCTGCCGGATTAATGTGGTTTACGATTGTTCTAACCAACATTTTACTCTCGATTTGCAGGAATGTATGTGCAAATGGAATGGAAAATAACCCCACTTTATTTCCGTAATAATCTTTATACAATTGAATATCAGGTTGATTAGAAATCTGAATTTCCTGCTGGAGAATCTCTTGTTCAGGGCAATTTAAAGCAAACAATCTAATTTCATTAACACTTTCCTTTACAGATTTTTCATATTCATATCGTGTTATATGATGAATGTTAAATACGGGCATATTTCAGGAAATTTAGGAATAAGCAAAAAAAGTTTGATCTAAGGTATTGGTAAATGGATAAATACTTGATTTTGTATCATGTATGAACCTTTTTAAGTTATTGTTGCGAATGTTACTGACATCTGCAAATTCAACCTGACTGATAAGTCTTCCAAACTGATGTAAGAGAGGCAGATTCCCGGAAGCATTATTCTCCCCAACCACCTGATTCAAATAATTACGCATTCTGCCCAGACAATAAAGAACAGAATGTGGAAATTGAGGATGTAGCATGACCTGATGCAGTACATTAAAATTATATTCAAAACTTCTGTAATTTTTTAGATGAAACTCATAACCTGAGAGAGAAAACAATAGGTTTCTCCAATAAAGAATGTCCTTATTTTGTGTGAGGTCATATTCGATAGACTCGAAAAAGAAATCACCTAATTCAAGTGTTAATAAGGTTCTCTCTGTAAACTTCCCCAAACCCATGAAATTCCAGCCCATACCCCGTGGCATGGTAGAATCAGTTATCCCTGTATATAACAGGCAATTTTTAAGTAAGACTTCAATAACAGTAAGTCCCTCATTATGTTTAAGTTGTTGGATTGTTTTAGGATTATTAATAATATGATACATTTGATTGACTTGTTTCCAAACTTCCTTTGTTATATGATCTTGCATCCCACGGGCATTTTCTCTGGCCCGATTTAACAAAATCCGGAGTGAATTATCATTTTTTGGGTCAATCAATAGGAATTGAATGATTTGATTGGCCGAATCTGTTCTGACTTCTGTTTTTTCATTGGGAAGATTAGTAAAAATATGCAGTAAAGACTGCATATTATTTAATTCAGAAGGACTTTTGTCCAGCGACAAAACATATTGAGTATGAATCATACGTAACATTCCTTCAGAACGTTCCATATAACGCCCTAGCCAGTACATGGAATCCGCTATTCTACTTAGCATTTTCATGGAGTTACTTTATTTTAATTAATGACCCAGGTGTCTTTACTACCACCTCCCTGAGAAGAATTTACAACCATGGAACCTTCTCTGAGGGCAACTCTTGTCAATCCACCTGGCACAATTTCTATTCCTGATGGGCCACAAAGAGCATAGGGACGCAAGTCAACATGGCGTGCCACCAATTTTCCGTCAATGAGGCAGGGAACGGTTGATAGTTGAATAATAGGTTGTGCAATAAATTCCCGTGGATTTTCATCTACTGCCTTTCGGAATGCCATTACTTCCTCATTGGTTGTTTTATTCCCCATAAGCATACCATAGCCTCCGGATTGATTGGTTCTTTTTAAAACCATTTTTTCAATATTTTCAAAGACGTATTCCCGTAAATCTTGATTTTCAAGTTGATAGGTGGGAATGTTAGGTAGAATGGGTTCCTCATTTAAATAGTATTTAATCATATCCGGGACACAGGCGTAAACGGCCTTATCATCGGCAACTCCATTACCCAAGGCATTGGCAATGGCCACATTTCCTTTTCTATAGGCTCCTACGAGTCCCGGAACTCCGAGCATGCTGGTAGCATTAAAAGTTATGGGATCCAGAAAATCATCATCAACTCTTCTGTAAATGACATCCACCTGCATCAGGCCGTGGGTTGTTTTCATGAAAACTTTATGATTTTCAACAAGTAAATCACTTCCTTCAACCAGGGGAATTCCCATTTGTCTTGCTAAAAAAGTATGTTCATAATAAGCTGAATTAAAAACGCCCGGGGTTAGAATAACAGCAACGGGATTGCTTATTTGTCTTGGGGATAGGGCTATAAGGTTAGCGTGAAGTAATAAAGGGTAATTTCCAACCATACTCGCTTTGTTCTCTGTAAGCAAAGAAGGAAATATCCGCTTTGTGACCTCTCTGTTTTCCAACATGTAAGATACACCGGAAGGCGTTCTCAGGTTGTCTTCCAAAACATAAAAGGACTTATCTTCTCCCCTGATCAAGTCAATACCGGAGATATGAATATAAATATTATGAGGTACCTGAATCCCATATACTTCCCGTGTGTAGTGTGGACAAGACGCAATCAGGGATGCTGGAATAATTTTTTCTTTCAGAATAAGCTGATCATGATATATATCATTTAAAAATAAGTTGAGCGCTTTTAATCTTTGTTTAATTCCTGATGAGACATGTTGCCATTCAAGAGCAGTTATAATCCTGGGAATTATATCGAAGGGAAAAATTCTTTCAATACCTGCATTATCGCTGTAAACCGTAAAGGTAATCCCCTGGTTCATGAACAACTCACTGGCATACAATTCCTTTTTTTGAAGTTCGTCAACGGACATTTGCCCCATGGCTTTCATCAATGCCTGGTATGGCTGCCTGATTTCCCCGCCTTCCAGCATTTCATCCCAACTTTTTCCGGTGGTATAGGATCCAATTAGTTGTTCAAGATTCATAACAGAAAATAATTTATTACCCGAAATAAATTGTAGCTGATTACAACATTTGATTACTATTTGGCGGAATGTTGGAAAGGTAATAAAATATTTAGCTTTTTTCGTATATTTTCGAAAAAAAACAATGACAAAAGGTTTTAAACTCCTGGTAATAATTCTCTGTATGCTCGCCATTTTTGGCGCTGGGTATGTTTTCGCATTATACATGAGCGAAAAGGATAAAAATGAAAACAGAATAGAAGAATCAACTATTTTGCTGGAAAAAATACAATCTGTAGCCAAAATGGTCACTATCGAGGGTTATTATTCTGAATTATACCGATATGAAGATTTTTGGGGCTATGATTGGTGGATTTTCAGGAAAAAAGCCATCATGCGGGTAAAAGCCAAAGTATCGGTTGGATACGATTTGAATAATTTAAAATTTGACCTGGATAAGGAGAGCTGGACCTTGAATATTCGACAAGTGCCTTCTGAGCCTGAAATTATTTCAATAGATCATCAAATTGATTATTATGATATCAGTCAGGGTTCTTTTAATTCCTTTTCAGAAAAAGATTATAACAGAATTCAAAAAAATGCAAAGGAAATGATTGCAAAAAAAGCAGCAACAGGAGAGTTAATGATTAAGGCCAAAAGTAAAGGATTAGAGATCCTGGATCTTATAAAATTTATGGCGGAAGGAGCAGGATGGAAAGTGGAAATGGAATTTTTACCACAAAAAGAACATAAAAACAAGCTTCAATAATGGCTTTCTTTCCTAACGTTATTTATTTATTCAACAATTTTGTTAACTTTAATTTTCTCAATATTTAATTTTATCAACCTTTAATAGTAGTATATATTATGAATGCAGGTTTAGCTTTATTAATTGCCGGGTGGGTATTTGTACTTATCTGGGTGCCTATTGTGGTCTTGTCGCAACGTAAAATGCACCCCAAAGCTTTATTTACCTTGTTTTTTGCGGAATTATGGGAGAGATTTTCCTTTTATGGGATGCGTGCTTTTCTTATTTTATATATGACATCAAGGTTATTTGATAAATTAAATCAAGCCGATGCCGATGGTGCTTCGTATGGCATTTATGGTGCTTTTAATGCCTTGTTATATGCCTCCCCTTTATTGGGAGGAATGTTGGCAGACCGCTTAATTGGGTTTAGAAAAGCCATAATTACAGGTGGGTTATTCATGTCTTTTGGACAATTGGTGCTTGCCTATAATGCATTTAATGGGGATACCGAATTGTTATTTTTTATAGGATTAAGTTTTCTGGCCATTGGAAACGGATTTTTCAAACCTAATATCTCCAGTTTTCTTGGAACTTTTTATGACAGGAATGACAACAGGAAGGACAGTGCATTTACCATATTTTACATGGGAATTAATATAGGCGCTTTTCTGGCACCGCTAACTTGTGGTTATCTTGCAAGGGAGGTCCATTATTCCTTAGGTTTCCTGCTTGCCGGTCTTGGTATGCTCACGGGTGTCCTCGTTTTTTATTCGAACCGGGCTATTTTTGAAGGAAAAGGATTACCGCCGGATATTACCTATCTGAAATCATCTCTTTTTGCGGGTATAAACAGAGAATGGGCCGTTTTGTTAGGGGCCTTTTTGCTGGTTCCAGTTTTTTCATTTCTTATTCAGGCAGAGGAAATTACGGACTATATTCTGTTATTGGTAGGCTTTGGAATACTAGGTTATATCCTTTTTAACTCATTTAAATCAGATGAAAAGGAAGAAGGTCAAAGATTACTGGTTTTTATGGCATTATTTCTGGTACACATGATATTTTGGGCGCTATTTGAGCAGGCTGGGGGATCTTTAAATATATTAACAGATAGATACGTTAATAAGCATGGCATTGAAACCTCACAGTTTCAATCTGTAAATGCATTGTTTATCATCTTACTTGCCCCCGTATTTACCTGGATATGGACGGTACTTGGCAGAAAAAAGCTGGAACCACGTACGCCTATGAAATTCTTCTATGCTATGCTTCAAATAGCATTAGGTTATTTTATCATTGTTTTAGGCGCCAAATCAATTCTTCCCGGTGTAAATGACGGGGCGATGATACCATTGGTATTCCTGTTAGGCATGTATTTATTTCACACCACCGGCGAGTTAAGCTTATCGCCGGTAGGACTATCCGTTGTTACTAAATTATCGCCGGTTAAAACAGTTGGTTTTGTAATGGGATCCTGGTTTGTTTCCATTGCATTTGGTCATAAGATAGGGGGATACCTGGGAAAATTGATTGCAATGCCTCAGGAGGGTTCTGATAAAGCACTGGAATTACAAGCATTCATCAATGTGTATATGAATTGGGGTGTATTTCTGGTTCTTGGTGTCGCAGGTATATTATTCCTTATTTCTCCGGTGTTGAAAAAATGGATGCACGGTGTTCATTAATTATTTTAAGTGAAAAAAGAAAATGGAAAAATCTACGTTTAGACCGTTTATTTCAGCAGATCAACATCTTCCTGAATTAACGTTCAAAGCTATACTTCCAGGAATTTTCCTGGGAATCATATTTGGTGTTGCCACTGTTTATCTC
>Ga0172376_10002156_pt1 | contig 24402 bp, 11 predicted proteins | sample Lak35m_FD_121114 | JGI IMG/M metagenome (GOLD analysis project Ga0172376, IMG submission 121114) | Freshwater microbial communities from Kabuno Bay, South-Kivu, Congo - kab_092012_35m | ecosystem: Environmental > Aquatic > Freshwater > Lake | place: Democratic Republic of the Congo: South-Kivu...
CAAGAACCAACGCGCGAATACGGCACGCGGTGCTTGATCGCTCGGCGATTGATCGAACGTGGAGTTCGCTTTGTGCAGCTCTACACGTCGACGCAGCAATGGGATCATCACGGCAACATTCTCAACTCGTTGCCACGTTCTTGTCACAAGGTTGACCAACCCGCAGCGGCACTCGTCAAGGATCTCAAGCAGCGCGGGTTGTTGGATTCGACTGTCGTGCATTGGGGCGGCGAGATGGGCCGACTGCCCGTGATTCAAAATGAGAAGAATGTTGGTCGCGATCACAACACTTACGGCTTCAGCAGTTGGCTTGCTGGCGGCGGTTTCAAAGCGGGCTATGTGCATGGCGAGACCGACGAGTTCGGGCACAAGGCCGTGAAGGACATCGTCAATCACTACGACTACCACGCGACTTTGCTGCATCTGTTTGGGCTCGACGCAACGAAGCTTAGTTTCGCTCGCCCTGGAGGTGCCGGCACGCTGCTTGACGGCCAACCCGGAAAGATTGTCGGCGAACTTCTAAAGGCTCCACCTGAGAAGCCCGTTCCTGTTGGCGGCACTTCGACGACCTAATGCGGCGGTTCAGGGACGCCTGCTTGCTGGCGACTTTCCTCGTTTTCTTTCGTGGAGTCTCTTCAGCGATCCTCTGGCAACGGGACGAGCGGGTTCGCAGGTGTCAGCGTCAGTAGCAGACGCAGGCGTTGGTTATAGGTCTGCAAGTCAATGTGCTGGCCGTCGTGATTCCACATGACCGAACGGAAGTTGGTGTCGTTCAGGCTCTCGGGACGATCGAAGATTTTCCTCCCCGTCGCTTTGTCGAGCACCAACAGATTGAACTCATTGTTGAAGCCGTTGAATTGCACTCCTTGCACGCGCTGCATGCTGATCAGCACAGGCGTGTGATTCACATCGGATAACAGCAGATTGTGGTTCGACAAGTTGACGTCCCACAGACGCTTGCCCGTGGTGCGGTCAAAGGCCATCAGCGGACCGTTGGCAGGCAAAATGGATGTTTCGCCGTAGATCCATTGCTGACTTTGCCCATTGAGCATCAAGTAGACCCGTTCTCCGTCGCGGAAGGCGTATTGATAAGTTCGCGCAACGCGCAGTTGGGCGGGGATCTCGTCGCACTTCTGAAGTTGTCCATTCCACAGACTAAGAAATGAAAGTGATCCCTGTGGTTCAAATAGCACGAGTTCGTCGTTCGCGAGCCGGCCAACTCGCACTGTGTTGGAAAAGTCGTGATGCCAAGCCGTCTGTCCCGAACGGATATCAAGAGCCTCGATACTCAGACCCTTGGCACCTGTCGAAAGTTGGCCGCGAGCAACAACGGCTAGGTCGCCTTGAGTGGCTAACGTGTTCGCGAGCTTCGACGTGAACGGCGGGGCGACCAGGCGATGACCACTCAACGGTCCATAAGCCGCAATATCATTATTGATGGAGTCGATCGCAAAGAGCATCGTTTCAGTGCCGCTAACGATGGTCTTTGACGACAGTCGATCAAGCTTCCAACGTTGGGTGCCGGTGCGAGCGTCGAAGACATAGAGTGTCTCACGCACGCGGTAAGCGACATAGTCCGAGTTGGCAATCAATGTGACCGGCGCGAGCGGCACTTGATTGAAGCGTGACGGGCCTTTGAATCGTTTGAGGAAGAGTTCGTATCCAACGAGCGCTTCGGGACGCTGCAAATTGTAATCCGACTCTTCCCGGTTAAAGACACCGCCATCGACCTCCTCGATGCCGTTGAAGAAGTTTTCTGCGGTCTCCACGGGGATAGACCACAGCACACGGCGATCTGGCAACGACAACGCGTGCAACGCATTGCCGTTCAAGACAACAAGCACGTTATTGGTCTGTCGCACTAAGGGCGGCAAAGAGTGCCCCTGCTTTGTTCGGAGGGGGACATTCCATAACAGCTTGCCGGTTGCAGCCTCTTGGAACATCAACCGTTCGGCGGACATTCCGTTGTGCTCAGTCATGGTCAGCAACCGGAGTTGGCTGAGGTAGCTTGGTTGTCGCTGAGCAGGCTCAATCGCTTTCACCATCTGCGATTGGTAGTTGGTTTGAAACCGTCGCAAGTCAATTTTCTCGACGCTTGGCAGCTTGGTCGGTGACGGAGTTTTTCGAGTGATCTCGCTCTGCATTTCGGCGCGTACGACCGACAGCGGTACGTTGTTCGGTAATCTGAGGTCATCCGGGAACGAAGACAGCAACGCGAGTGCGTCACGAACTCCAGTCGCATCGCCCATGTTGGCACGCAGGCGAGCAAGACGCAGCGCTTGGACCGCACGCACTCCCGGCAACGCCGAGCGCTCCCAGAGGATGCGGATCCAGTGCTCGGCATCGCGTAGTCGCCCTTCTTGTTCGGCTTGCCGCGCGAAGTTTTGAATCAACGGCACTGCTGCGGAATGAAACTGAAGTGTCTCCGCGATGAACTCGGATTCCGGCCCGAGTGGCAGAAGGAGCGTCTCGTTGATGAGACGCGTGAATTCATCGGTCAACTTCTGCCGATCGGCTTGTGGAGTCAGTCTCCAGATCGTTCTCACCAGATCCTGAGTCCACGCTTGTGATGTCAAGCCAACGTTGCGATCAGATGCTGATTCAAACTCGCCTGACGGCAAATTCTTGAGTTCCCCGAGCAATCGTTTCATGGCGTCGACGTGCCGATCGCTGGCGATCGCGCGACGAATCTCTAGGTCCGCGACCGCGAATTTCTGCGCTGGAGTCCGCGCGATGCGCTGCAACTCTTGGTCGAGTTCCGCTGCGGGTTCCTTCAACTGATTGAGTTGCCGAGTCAGTGCGTCACGCAACACGGACTCGTAACGCTGCTGAGCATCGCGATCCAGAAACTCATTTGGCACAGGACGCAGCGCGGCGAGAGCGTCTGCGTATTGGCTGTCCGCCAGGGCGAGCTTGGCTTGAAACAGTCGATCTTCCAGTGAGCGGTCGGTCTTATTCTTGAGCAACGCGAGTCGTTCGTTGACCGAGTCATGCTGCTCGAAGGCTGTCAACTGCGCGGGGTGCAGCGACAACATTAGTCCGCGATACATCGCCAGGTTGCCGAGCGGTCGCCGGCCCGAATTAAGTTTGATGGTCTGAGCAATCTGACCGTCCTGCAGAGCGATCTTCAGCAACGCGCCGCGCTGCAATGGTTGATAGAGATGCTCGCCAACGATCACGCCGCGTCCCGAGACTCGACCGAGTTCCGGCAAGATCTTCTGACTCCACAAATCTTGGCCGTCGAACGAGACCGCTTTGAGTGAATCGAGTCCGACCAGAATCAAGCGATCGCTGAGCACACCGGCGAGGTACTGCATTGTGCCGCGCGGTTGCTCCCAGTGTTTGCGACCGGTGAATAGGTCGAGCGACACGATGACGCCGGTTGGGTCTGAAGCGCCTTTGTTCTCCAACGCCGTGAACAACACTCGATTGCCCGCGATGACCGGTGCAGAGACCGCCCAACGCGAAGCGATAGCTTCATTGGCTAACGCAACAGCTTGGTTATTGCCGCCAAAGAAAATGCGATTGGGTTGATTGGGATTCTCGGGTACAGAGCCCGCTTTCGAATATCTCTGTGCCCATAGGATCGAACGGCGTATGCGATCGACTCCGACCATCCAGCCAACAGTTGTCGGACAGACGACGACCGAACCACTTATCGCGACTTGGATAGACCACATCCGGCGTTGTAAGTCGCGTTCGATGGGGAGTTCCGAGAACGCGAGCAACTGGGACCACTTCAATTCGCCGGTCGTTGGGTCAAGCACGAAGAGACGAATCTCAGTTTGTTTCTGGCCTACAACGAATAATTCGTCGCGATCAACGACGGGAGCGCCCAACAAGAAGTGTCCGGCGAGCGACGGTGAGATCTCCTCGTTCAATAACGGACCGCCTGCTTGCCACAGCGTGCGCCCCGTTTCGAGATCAAGTGCTTTGAGTAAGTTGGTCCCGAAGCGGTTCGCCGCTCCATTGTTGCCGCGCATGTTGAATGTCATGCCGCCGCTGGTGGCCCACAAAGTCGCGAACGGGTCGTCCTCGACCACGAATAATCGCACGCCATCTGAACTGAGGAGCGACCGTGCGGAGTTCGTAAACAGCAACGTGCCGAGCGGACCTCCGGTCTGATCGTTTGGGTTGAAGAGCAACGCGCTCTCCAACGTTGGCTGCTGCATCCCACGTTGTCGCCAGAACGCATTCTCGACGGGTACATCATGCAACGACCAAACCAACCGACCGGTCTCGGCATCGACAACCTCAATACCTTCGAGTGACCGAAACACCACACGACCGTTGATGAGCAGCGGCATTGTGGTGGGAATCGTGGGCTTGCCACGCTCGATGCAAAACTCAGTGAGTGCGTCCATGCGGCGCTGCAGCAACTGGCTGGCGGTGGTTGGTAAAGTCCAACGCTGCATGCCAACGGGATCGCTGCCTTTAGCGATCGCGAGTCGATTGGCTGAGCCGAACAGCATCGGCCAATCATCGAGCACATCAGGCTTGATGATCTGTCGCGGTGCGACGTGATTGATCCGTGCGAGTTCATCCTGAGGACTTCCAAAACGCGTTGAGCGGCTTCCTGCGGTGTCGTGATCGCTGCCTTGAAACGCGACCTCGAGCTCTTGGGATAAGCCCGTTGCTCCCGAGACACGCGCGACGACTAACGCTTTGCGCTGCCAACTGCGATCGCGCGTCTGGGGAGCCTTCGCCGACCACAATTCCTGAATCCAGTCGAGTGCTACACCATGCTCACCGCGATCCATGTGCAGCGCGATCAGGCGATCGGCGGCTTCGTATCCTGGATGTAATCCGAAGTACCGGGTGGCAACTTGCACCAATTGCGTGGCGTCGTCCGCAGCAATTGCGTCCGCCAGCTTTCGCTCGGCAGCGGCCAGATGAGCCCGTTCCCAAGTCTCGCGAAACTCCAGCGGTGACTTCATCAGCAGTCGCATGGCCTCCCGACGGATCGAGACTAATCGCCCGTCTTCTTTCAGAGTCATGCCGTCATCTCGACCTTGCTCAAAGAGTTTGTCGATCGCACTGATAACCGCCTGCCAGTCGTCCTTTTCGGAGCGACGAATGATCTTTTGCCAGTCTTCCTGCATCTGGGGATCGACCGGAGCGAGCTTGTCGATCGCATCGAGCACGCGTTTTCCGGCCGCGTTCTTGTTGGCGTTGGGAGCATTGCCGGGCACCGCACCTCCATTAGGCGGCAAGACTTGAGGTGCTTGGCGCGGCCGCGGAGCGATTTGCGGAAAGAACTGCTTCAGCACATTGCCGATGCCCTCTTTGAGTTCTTCCGCAGCTTTCTGCTCAGCCTGCTTCTGCTCGTCACTTTTCTCAGCAGGCTTAGACTTCGGATCCGGCTTCGCGGCTTCCGCCGGTTTTGCGGGTTGCTCGACCGGCTTGTCTTCGGCTTTGTCTTGAGCGACTGCGGCCGAACTGAGCCTGAACAGGAACGCGGCAAGTAGGAGCAAGCGAGGCCACACAGACATCATCACCGTCCGCTGCTAGAGCCAATCGAATCGCGCGGGACGATGCCCAACGCGGGAGACTGAATGAGATTGGCTCCGCCAGAAGGAAGTATTGTTGGCTGCCTGCTGTTGATGATCGTGATTCGCAGGGCGAACCAACATCAACTCACCCGTCAACTCTGAGTGAGATCCATAGTTCCTGCACTCATCGTTGGCGAACCTGGCCGACGTACTCCTCGCGCTTCCCGCGCTCGACTTCCCGGTGGAGTATACCCGTCGCCGCACGGCCTGCTACGAGTGACCTACGCTCGTCGGATCTTCGTGCGTCCTGCTCACCTCATACGCGGTTCAGCCTATGTCCGCCGCGAACGCCGGTTATTCGGGTCGTACTCGTTGGCGTGATTGAGCTAACCAACTGGGCCTGAACCGCAGTGGATCGTCATTCGCTCTAGGTTTGCCCTCGTGAGTAACCACTTCAGGCAAGAAGCGAGGCGCTCGTAAACTCGATCATATTTTGACCCGTCGAGTTCACAGCCATGCGGCCACTGCCGCTTCACTGTTGGGAAGCGGAAACTCAATACCGGTACTCAAGTCCAACAGCACCTGAGTGGTAGAGCACGTCGCTGCCAAATTCGTGACCACTTTGGGTCGCCGGATTGGTGTGGGCGAGTTGCGAGGGAGCTTCGGCGATGCGGTTTAACAGCAATGCCTGATAGCCGAGTACGAATGTCCAACGCTTACCAAACGCGTAGCGGCCGGTGATACCGATCTCGCCCATGAACGTTACTTGATTGTTGCTATCGTCAAAGTCGAAGGCGTTCGTGCCGGTATAGCTGCTCGATGCTTCGGCGTTATTCCAGAGTGCTCCAACCTTGCCGGTCACATCGACACAGAATCGTTGAGTGCGGACGAAGGCAACATTGCCACCAATCTGCGGACCGAACATGTGATTGCTGGTTCGAGTTTGATAGGTGAGCGTGCCGGGGGCTCCTCCAGGGTCTGTGAGTGCAGCTGAGAGTTCATCGTTTAACGACACATAGCGCACACCCCATAGTGAGGTCCACCAACCGACTTCATGTTCGTATCGAACATTCACTTCGCCTGTGTAAATGTCGGAACTCAGAGTCGACGAGACGTTGAAGTCGCCCACTTGCGTAATGCTCGGGAACGAGTTGACCACAGTGTTGGGGCCAGACAGCAATCGCGACTGACTGGTCGCGGCTTGCATCAAGTAGATGAATCGAAGTTCGAGGTCGTATTCATCACCAGCAGAGTTCGGCCAGAAGTCATGCAAGATCAAAGACAGATCCGCACCGTCGTGATTAAGGTCGAAGGCTCCGCCGGACAGAGCTTCAGTCGGAATCGCCGGATTGAAGAACAATGCTCCGGCATCGCTACTCGATCGGCTCCAGCGCACCGAGGTCACACGCGCTGTCCAGGCCCGACCTCGATCCGGCCAAGACCACTCGTTCGGATCGCAGGTATCGGTGTCTTGCTGCCAAGCGCTCAACGGTCGGAGGGACTTCCACCAAGGAGTTTCGTCATGGTCGATGTGCAACGAGTCCGCCCGGCATTCGACGGGAACGATCGGTTTCGGTAGCTCGGGGGGATAAACGTCGTCCTCAAAGAAGGGCTCATTGGCGAAAATCGGACGCGGAGCTTTCACCGCCGTCTTCAGGTCTTCATCAGCCCAGGCGATGTCTTCGTCGTCCTCAAAAAGTGGTTCTGGCGGCGCAGCGACGGTCGAGCCGGCAAACGTCAGCAGCAGCGCGGCAGTAATGAGATCGAGCAATCGCATCGCAGAAATCCCGCGAAGCCAGAGGGGCACCGCGCTGCACGACGTCCTCAAGAGACATCACGTTCATCATACCGACGAACTCACAACGCGTTGGATCAAGAAGTCACAGCGGCTTGAACTTGGGTCCATCCTCAAGCAGTCCTTCGGCGCCGGATTATCCAACTCTGGTATCGGTCGGATGCTGCGGGTGAATTGGCTCCGACGCGAAATGCCGTCGATTCCGTTTTAACTGCACGAGTCCCGATGGTCGTCAGCGGAGTAATGCGTTCCGCAAGCATGCCGAGTCGCATCGGGACAGTTCGTAAACTCGGCACAATCGGTTTGCGCGGCTGCTATGACAGGATCTCGTTCACCACACGCGCACGGTCGGATTCAATCAACCGTCCCACGCTGGTCCCACGCGAGAAGCTGATGCGCTGCGGATCGAGTCCAAACAAGTGGAACAAAGTCGCATGATAGTCGTAGTGCATCACAACGTTTTCGACGGCTTGATGACCGATCTCGTCGGTTGCCCCGTAAGTGAACCCGCCCTTCACACCGCCTCCCGCCAGCCAATGGCTAAAACCATAGGTGTTGTGATCGCGTCCAAGCGCTTTGCCTTGCTGAATGACCGGCAATCGTCCCATCTCGCCGCCCCAATGCACGAGCGTCGTATCGAGTAATCCACGCTGCTTCAGATCCGCAACGAGCTCGGCTGCCGGTCGATCAATTTTCTTCGTCGCGCGCGGCAAGCTGTCGAGGATGCCTGAGTGATGATCCCACTCTTGATTGGCGGTGAAGATCTGAATGAACCGCACGCCGCGCTCGATCAACCGTCGCGCGATCAAGCACCGCGTCCCGAACTCCCTCGTTGCGGTTTGATCGATGCCATAGAGCGACTGAGTAGCCTTTGTCTCCTCAGAAATGTCGAATGCCTCTTTCGCCGCTGTCTGCATCCGCGCGGCAAGTTCGTAACTCGCGATACGGGCAGAGAGATCGTTCTCCCCAGGGCGTTGTTGCAGATGCTCGCGATTGAGCTGACCGAGGAACTGCAACAGGTTCTCTTGTGGCTTCCCTTGCAGATGCGGCGGTGCATCGAGATTCGCGATGCGCGGCTCGGAAGGTCGCGCGACGGTGCCTTGATAGAGCGACGGCAAGTAACCGTTACTCCAATTGTAGACGCCTTCAACCGGCAACGACGCTGGATCGCGCAGCACCATGAATGCCGGCAGGTTGTCATTTTCACTACCGAGCGCGTAAGTCAGCCACGCGCCGAGCGATGGTCTTCCTGGCGTGATCGTGCCGTGTTGCAACGCGAAGATCGATTGTCCGTGATTGTTGACTGCGGTGCGCATCGAACGGATCAAGCAGATGTCATCCGCGACGGTTCCGAGTTGCGGCAGCAATTCGCTGAGTCTCAATCCACACTCACCGTGATTGCGAAACTTCCAAGGTCCTGAGAAGAGCTTGCGACTGGCTTGATCGACGCTATCGAACTTGAAGTCGCCGCCGGAGTAGTCCTGCATGTGGTGTTTTTGCAGTTCCGTCTTTTCATCGCAGAGATCGACATGACTAGGACCTCCTTGCATAAAGAGGCTCACCATGGCCCGAGCCCGCGGCACCACATGCGTCTGCTTCGGCAGCACATCAAATACGGGACGTTCGAGCATCGGCTTCGGCGGTGCTCCAAGGCCATCGCGGGCGAGTAGCCAACTCAGTGCCAAACTGCTCAGCGAATACACCTGCGTCGAAACAAAGTGGCGCCGATTCATGACCGATGTCTCCGAAAGCCCGTGGCGACTGGCACTCATTGTCCACTGCGGCAGCAACTCGCTGCCGCGAGGACTGACGGCAGGCCAGACGACGATGCTATATCCCCACGCAATGCTTGGGAACGAGTCGAGTATGTTCGCGAGTTTCGCTTTTCATGTGTCCGTTGATCGGTGATGTCGACAAGATCTCCATCACAAGTCTGAATATCTCAAGAGATCACTCATCGCCCTCAATCTTCAGCAAATCGTTGGTTTGTCAGATACCTCAGCAATCCTGCGGCGTTGTTGATTGATCGCGGTGACGGCACCGTTTCCCTCGTTGCTGACTTCACTAGCATCTCCGCTCGTCCGTTGAGGGAAGACCTCGTCGTCAATAGGTTTGCCGAGACTGCGACGTGAACAATGCTCTGCTGCCTGGAGCCTGCCTCTTTCTGAAGACTCACTTATGAAACTCAAACGATTCTTCGCGTTGTTGTTGGCCAGTTTGTCTCTCGGTGTCACCGCGATGGCACAAGACAAGCCGCCGGTCGAAGCCGACTACTACCCAATCTCGGCGTTCAAGATCCCGGACGAGGTGAATCTCGAAGCGGGCGGCATCCAGTGGTATCAGGGCAAGCTCGCGGTCTCGACGCGACGCGGAGATATCTATCTCGTCGACGGTGCGCTCGACGGCGATGTCTCGAAGGCGAAGTTCACGCTCTTCGCACGCGGACTGCATGAGGTGCTCGGGCTCACCGAGAAAGATGGATGGCTCTATGCGACGCAGCGTTGCGAGGTCTCGCGGCTGAAGGACGAGAACGGCGACGGCAAAGCCGACATCGTTGAGACCGTTTGCGATAAGTGGTCGATCAACGGCGACTATCACGAGTACGCGTTCGGTTCGAAGTTCGACAAGCAAGGCAACATCTGGGTCGTGCTGTGTCTGACCGGTTCCTTCACGAGCAATGTCTCGTATCGCGGATGGTGCGTGCGCGTGAGTCCCGACGGGAAGATGATCCCCACTTGCAGCGGCGTGCGTTCGCCGGGCGGCATCGGCTTCAACGGCGTCGGCGATGTCTTCTACACCGATAATCAAGGGCCCTGGAACGGAGCCTGCGGACTGAAGCATCTCGAACCCGGCAAGTTCGTCGGCAACCCGAGCGGCTTTAATTGGTACGACTTGCCCGAAGTCAAAGCGGCAATGGGCAAGAAGCCCGAAGAACCGAAGAGCGGCAGTCGCATGATGGTCGAAGCGAAGAAGATCCCCGAACTCAATCCGACGGCGGTCTTCTTCCCGTATCCGAAGATGGGCAAGTCAGCGAGCGGTATTGGTTGTGACACCCTCGGCGGGAAGTTCGGGCCGTTCCAGAATCAGCTCTTCGTCGGCGATCAGTCCGACAGCACGGTGATGCGCGTCTTCTTGGAGAACGTCAACGGCCACTATCAAGGAGTGTGCTTCCCGTTCCTGCAAGGCATTGGTTCGGGCAGCCTGTCAGTTCAATTCCATGAGGACGGCAGCCTCTTTGTGGGCGGAACCAATCGCGGATGGGGCTCGCGCGGACCGAAGCCGTACTCGCTCGATCGCATTCGTTGGACGGGCAAAGTGCCGTTCGAGATGCACGAGATGCGAGCGAAGCCCGACGGCTTCGAGCTGACCTTCACGCACCCGATCGATCCGGCAACGGCCACCGATCCGAAGGGCTATGACCTCTCGACTTACACCTACATCTATCAGTCGGCTTACGGCAGCCCGGAAGTCGATCACACAAAGCCGACGATCGAGCAGATCACCGTCGCTGACGACAAGAAGAGCCTGCGTCTCAAGATCGCCGGCCTGCAAGAAGGGCACGTGCATGAGCTGCATTGCAACAGCTTGAAGTCCGCCGACGGACTGCCGCTCTTGCACAAGTCGGCCTACTACACGCTGAACTACATCCCGCAGCCGTAAGAGCGAGGATGCTGAAGTCAAAAAGCCCGGCAGTCGTCTGACTGTCGGGCTTTTTTTGTGATGTGGTGACACTTGAACGCACTGCGAATCAAATCAGCTCGTGCATGGGTTCGATGCCTTCGTCGACCATGTATTGCGGCACGCCCGAGACATCGAAGATGCGAACCTGACGTGGATCGACTCCCGCGCACTTGTAGAGCGTGGCAAAGACCTCTTGAAATTTGACCGGTCGCTCGACGGCGTACTCGGCATAGCGGTTGGTCTTGCCGATGACTTGTCCGGTCTTCATGCCGCCACCAGCGAGCATTGCACAAGACACGCGCGGCCAGTGATCGCGGCTATTCATGTTGTTGATCTTGGGCGTCCGTCCGAACTCGCCCCAGACGACCACCGAGACATCCTTGTCTAAGCCGCGCTCATGCAAGTCCGTGACCAGCGCCGACAAGCCTTGATCGAGCAGTGGGAATTCTTCACGCGACATTGGGAAGTTCATGCCGTCGCCGCCATGCCAGTCCCAACGGCTGTAATTCAGCGACACATATCGAGCACCCGCTTCGACCAAGCGGCGCGCCACGCAGAAGTTCTCGATCATGCGCGGTGCTCCGTCGCGCATAAACTTCTCGTCACTCTTGCCGTACCGCTCAAGGACGCGGGGATCTTCCTTCGAGAGATCCAGTGCCTCCGCCAGCTTCGAGGTCGTGAGGATGCCGAGGGCTTGTTGCGTGTAGACATCAAGGCTCTCCATCACGCCCTTAGTGTCCGCCGAGCGACGGAAGCTGTCGAATGACTTCATCAGTTGGTCGCGGTCCTTGAGGCGTTCGAGTGTGATGCCTTGCAGCACCATCGCTTCGGGTGAACTCCGGGCTTTGTTGCCCAGCAAGTTAAACGGCGTGTGCGACACTCCCAAAAAGCCGCCATCAGCGGGCTCGCCCCAGGTGCGATTGCCTGTCGTGTACATGAGCGCGAGATTCGGTGGGACGGCTCCATTGACCGGGCCTTGCAACTTTGAGATCCACGAGCCCGCCGCTGGCCAACCCCCGGCTGGCTTGCGATCACCCTTCTTGCGACCGGTCATACATTGATAGCCGTCGTGTGCTCCGTCGGCGTCAGAGATGGACCGTACCGGCACGAACTTATCCATCATCTGCGCCATGCGCGGGAACAGTTCGCAAATCTCGATGCCGGGCACATTGGTCGCGATCGGACGGAATTCGCCGCGAATCTCGGAAGGAGCATCCGGCTTCAAATCCCAGAGGTCAGCGTGCGATGGGCCTCCGGGTAAATACACATTGATAATAGCTTTGTGCGACGAGCCCGTTTGGGCTTGTGCTTCTGCTCGCAGCACTTGCGGTAGCGCGATTCCACCCATCGCAAAGCCACCAATCGTGAGGAACGAGCGGCGCGACAGGCGATCACAAAAGTTGTTGCCCGGTTTCGACGGCGAGTTTGGTCGGCCAAGAATCGTGAGCATGGCGGGGGCTCCGTTGGGGGGGGAAGGCGGGACTGACGGGAAGAAACGAATCGCAGCAACTCGTCTCATCGGCTGCGGCTGATGGCTGAGTTGATTGGCATTCCAAGGGCGACTCGCAACGCTGTCAATGAGAGCGTTTCATCAACGGTGCCTGTGCATCAGACAGACACCGCCGAATCGAGCTGCCGCCACTCTTCGGAACTGATTGTGATGTCTGACTACAACCCGATTGAACTCATGTTATGTGCTGCCGCCAGTGTGCTTGAGGACGGCGCCCTTGTTGTCGTGGGCACGGGCGTGCCGTGTGCGGCAGCGATGCTCGCTCAGAAGACAACGGCTCCCAATTTGATGTTGATGTTTGAAGCTGGAGGCATCGGGCCGCTGTTGCCACGTATGCCGATCAGCGTGGGCGACTCGCGCACCTTCTACCAGGGGCTGATGGCAACCAGCATGGCCGACATCATGGAGACCTGTCAGCGAGGACTTGTGGACTATGTTTTCTTGGGCGGAGCCCAACTCGACAAGTTTGGCAATTTGAACTCGACGTTGATCGGCGACGACTACGAGCGGCCTCAAGTTCGTCTGCCAGGGAGTGGTGGTGCGAACGATCTCGGCTCATTGTGTCGACGTACGCTCGTCATCACGCCACACATCAAACGCCGCTTTGCCGAGCAACTCGACTTCATGACCACCCCTGGCTACCTGAGCGGTCCAGGAGCTCGCGAAGCCGCCGGACTGCCGCGTGACACCGGGCCGCACAAGGTCATCACAAGCTTGGCCGTCTTGGGCTATGACAACGCCACGAAACGCATGCAGATCGAGTCCGTGCATCCCGGCGTGACCATTGAGCAAGTGCAGGCCAACACGGGCTTTGAACTACTCGTCTCAAAGTCAATCACGACGACACCCGCTCCGACCGACCAAGCGCTGCGCATTCTGCGAACGGAAGTTGACCCGCTGCGCTACATCATCGGACGCACGGTTTGAGTCTGTTCGCTCCGCGCAGGCGCACTCATTTCGTGGCACCGTCTGTATGCGTGCGGTTGCTGGCGAGGTCAGTACGGTCAGAGGCTGGCTTGTCAGTCACTTTGGGCCGTGACCAATGCCGCATACCGCGCTCGTTGATGGCTCGTAGCACGAAGTACCACAAGCCCGCGACGACCACTCCACCGACGCTGAGACCGAACCAGGCGTAGCGCACAAGTTCGCGCTGCATCTCATAGACCGGAGCGAGGACCGATGCCGTCCGTTCTTGCACCACTGCTGTCCAGCCGGTCTTGCCGACTGGGCAAAACGCAGCCAACCACTCGCCGCCAAAGAGATCTTCGTGAATCGCCGACAACGGATCGCGATAGTCGGTGAGCAAGATTTTGACTTGCTCATCTTCGTCGTCGGTCATGCCTCGGCGAGATTTCTCTTCTTCTTCAGCAGACTTGATGCGCGGCACCATCTCGTCGTCGACATGCAGTTTTTGGAACTCGTCGGCGGTCAGTTCCCGCAAGACACGCGGGTCTTCCAGTCCGGAGTGATCGAGCAGTTTCCAATTGCGGCGATCGATGAGCGCAATCATGCGATGCGCTTCTTCGGCGCCACGAATGCTGACCTCGTGCTGCGAGAGCAATTGACCCAAGCTGGTCGTCCGACCGAGCACACCTAAGACTTTTTTGCCTTCAGCATCCCACACCGGAGTGGTCAGCGCGACAACATTCAGATTGGTCGCGGCACTTTTGTAAGGCAGCGAAATGTGATTGCTGCGGATCGGTCCGAGATCCGATGGCACATTATCAGCCGGGTACTCGCGATTCTGGCCGTGAAAGTAATCGCGGTGCTTAAAGTTACCGTCGATGATGGCCGTATCGAGAGGTTCGCGCCAGCGTTGAAAACCTTTCGCGTCGCAAAAGAACCAACTGGTATCCAGTTCGAGCAACTGCTTCCGCCGGCTTTCGTCGATGTGACTCTTCTCGTTATCGAGCATCTGCTGAAATTGCTCGCGATCGCTCCAGCCTCGATCCAATGATGTCTCGATGGCGGATCTCAGGAGGCGATCGCTGGCTACCGCGACCAACTCGGCCATGCGGGCTTGCAACTCGCGATCAACACTGCGAGCCACGATGTTGGCCGACATGACATCGGTTTCGATGGCCCGCTCGCGCAGATTTTCCTCCGTCGATTCCACCGCGCTGCTCATGAGGTTGGTCATCACGAAGAACATTGCGATCAACTGCAGCGCCGGCCCGATCCCACCGAGTGCCACGAGTGGACGCATACGACGTTGCCGGTCACGGATATAGAGCACGTCAAGCACCGCTTGAGCGTTCGCGTATCGCCGTTCGGAATTGATGAGCAAGCAGCGGTCGATGATGTCTGCCAGACGCCGATCGACGCCGCGCACCTCAAGATGCTCGGTCGGCCGCGGGGATTCTCGCACGATCTGCTGATAGACCTTCAAGCGTTCTTCGAGACTAGAAGCGTTCTGTAATTTGGTTTCATTCTCGGACGTTCGGAATGGCGGCCGACCAACGAGCAGGTGATAGAGCAGCGCTCCCAGTGCATAGACGTCCCAACGTGCATCGGGCACGGCGGTTAAGTCGGCCTGCTCGGGCGCCATGTAGAACAGAGTACCGAGCGCGGGGTTTTGTTCGGTCGAGAGACGCGACTGGCCAAAGTCGCACAAGCGAGGTTCGAAATCGGAATCCATCAGCACGTTGGCTGGTTTAAGGTCGCAATGCAGGACGCCTCGGCCATGCGCATGCACCAGTGCCTGACACACACTCTTGATGACGCGAATAGCTTCCTCTGTGGGCATGGGGCCATCGGCCAACAGCGACGCCAGCGAACCGTTTTCGAGGTACTCCATCACATAATACGGTGGGTCATTTTGCCAACCGACATCCTGCAAACGGACGATGTTTCGCGATGTGTAGAGCAGCGCAAGTTTTTCGACTTCGCGGCTCAGCAATGACCAGTCGAGTCCTCGGCGATGCGTATAGCATTTGATCGCGACTTGCTTGCCGGTCTTGTTTTCTCGTGCCAACCACACCGCTCCATAAGCACCTTCGCCAAGTCGCTTTAGCATTTGATAGCCCGCCACATGCGGAGCCCCCGACATCGTGCGTTCGCTGAGATGTCGCGACCGTTCGCGCGAGTCTTCCTGTTGCAGGGGAGTGGCATTTAGCAGCGCAGTTGGGTCAGTCGGCATAAGGACGAAGCTCGTGTGTGCGATCGCGACGATGGGAGATGAATGTTGGTGGGAGATTACGCAATTCTGGTCAGTGCGCGGATAGCGAGAACGCTCTGAAGTTTGACGTCGGCGCTTGTCCTGAAAGCCGTCGTGCGAGTCCGTCTTGTCGGAATCTGTGGCTTTGTGGGATAAGAAGCACAGGTCTCATGGTGGACCGCGTGTGTTGTCTGCTCGTTGTCTAACGGCCTGTTGAATTTCGTGGGACACGTTTTCAACGTGTCCGGATCGACGGAGTTGAGAGCACGATCGAATCGTGCTCCCCGTGTTTTTCAGCACGCTGCCAAACTCACAATCGCATTGCTAGGAAAGGACGCCTGCAATTGGTCGAGCCCCCGTCAAAGGCGCTTCTGCAAGTGCTCTTCGGACAGAAGTTGTGCTCCGAACGCGACCTGAGACGCTGCCGCAAGTTCGTCCGGCGATTGTCTGGAGACTTACCAGCGTTTGATTCCGTGTGGTTAGACGCGCTGGTACAGACTCAGAAACTCACGTCTTATCAAGCGTCGCTCATCGAATCTGGGCAGCATGAGAACTTGCGGATCGGCCCCAGTATCGTGATGGATCGCATCGGCGGTGCGAGTTCCGAAACATTCCTCGCGCGTGACGCGGTCTCGTCTTCGTTGATTGTGGTGAAGCGCATGTCGGTGCCGGCTGAATTGAAGGCCGCGACGCTGGCTCGTTTGCAGCATCTCATTGAGCAATCCAGGGGCATCGAGCATCCGGGGCTCGTCTTACCGCATGCGTGCAGTGAACTTGGCGCCAGCAAGCTGCCGCAGCGAAAGTCTGATGTGTCGCATTGGCTGGGAGCGCGCGTCGATCTGGCGATTGCGAGCCGACTGATTGAGGGACTGACGCTGGGCGAATTGCTGCTGCGACGTGGACGCTTTCCTGCCGACGCAGTCGCTGAGTTGGCTCGGCAGACGCTCGAACAACTAGTGTTATTGCATGAGCGCGAGCTCGTGCATGGTGAACTTGGCTTGCAGAATCTCAGGCTGCAACGGGACGGGCAACTGTTACTGCTTGATGCTGGCATTACTCCCGCACTGCAGCCGGAGTTGCAAATCAACGCTTTCATGCGGCCTGATCGTTACGACGGCGTGGCTCCGGAACTCATTGGGACTGGCCTGCAGCGGACTCCGTCCTCGGATCTCTACGCGCTCGGTGCATTGTTATGGCAATTGCTGGCGGGGCGTCCGCCGTTCACGACGGGCGATCCGCTCGCGAAGTTGGCGGCTCATCAACTGCAACGCATTTCTGATGTCCGTGAACTTGCACCAGAGACTCCGGAGAAGCTCGCGCGAGCAATTTATTGGCTGACGGAGCGTGATCCGACGCGACGGCCCACATCTGCAAAGCAGGCGTTGAGCGGGCATGCGAATTCGATTGGCTTGCCGCGTCGCACGAGTCGTGCGGTGCTCGCAAGCTTCGGGGCGAGCTTCCGGCAGCCACCCGCTCGATCGTTACCGAAGCCACCGAGTCATTTTCCGCAGGTGCTTGCCGCAGCCACCGCTGCGGTGTTGCTCGCTGCGGCGACCGTTACGAGTTTGCATAGTCCCACGCGGACTTGGGTTCTTGCCGAGCTTCCGACGATGGGACTCGGTGCGAGCGTCGTGGCGAACAACGGCAGCGGGCTCACTGCGGAAGTCGCGATCGAGAAGTCCGCAACCGGGTCGCGCATCTTGCCGTTGCCCAAGCCTGATCCCAAGGGCGTCATTGAACTCGACAGCGCAGGACCGTACCGCGCTGAGAAGCTCATTTGGCGCGGTCATCAACTGACATTGCGCGGGCGGCCCGAAGCTCCGGCGATCATTCTCATTGAGTCGGACTCACTGCGACTGCGCGCGACTTACGAAATTGTCTGTGAGCACGTTCGCTTTGAGTACGCCGCTGCGTCAGAGCAGCAAGACGCTCGTCACCGATCGGACAGCGAGTCCGATCAAGACATGACCGTGGCTAGCCAGCGACCGCCACAGCTCGTGATCTTCGAGTCGCAAGACCTCAAACTCACGAACTGCGATTGGCGTTTGCCGTTGTCGGCCAGTGAGACGCCTGCGGTTGAACCGTTCACACTCCAGGCATTCGTGTGGGCGCCGCACAACGCTCAAGACTCGTTGAAGCGACGGCTGGAAGTTCGTGACTCGCAGATTGTCGGTGCGGGCGGGTCGATCGTGATTGTGGGAGCCGGGCGCGAGCACGACCTGACGTTCGACAATGTTTTGAAAGCAGACGGTGGGCCGTTGTTGTTGATCGACTCGCACCGCGCGAAGCAACGGGCTCTGATGACGGTCGAACTGGATCGCTCTACGTTGAGAGATTGCGAGGGGATCGTCGCACTCAAGCTGCGCGAGACGGAACGCGAAATGGTGCTCGATACCCGCTTAGCCATTACGTTGACTGATACGGTGTTGGCGTTGCGTCATTCGCGCGGAGGGCAACCCCAGCGTCCGGCTGTTGCCTTGCTCGGTAGTGGTGAGCGGTTGATGCGCAGTTGGTCCGAGCACGCATCACTGACATCAAGCGGTTCCGTGACATCGCCTGGTCTCATGCGTTTCGGCTTTGTGAGTAACGATGGTGCGCGCGTGATGTCGCTCGATGCGAATGCTCCGAAGACCACCGGTTTGATCTCTGCCGACTTTACGTTCAAAGGAGACGATCTCTCTGCGAACGTTGATTCTCTGCTCGATCAATTCGTCGCACCTCGACGTTCAGCAACGTTGCCGGGCATTCAACGAGGAGACGTGCCGTGAAGTCGCGCCATCGAGTGACCGTCGCCAGCATGTTGGTGGTCTTGAGTGTTAACGCAGTGACGTACGTGTGGCCGTCTGTATGGGCGCAAGACACCGCTCGCGCGAGGGGCAATTTATTGACTGCGGATAACTCCGAAGGTGTCTTGATGCTGACTTCTGGCCGCATTGTTTCGGGCAAGCTCAAGCAAGTCTCAACTGGATATTTGGTGTCGAGCCGTTCGGGTTACGTAGCCGTCGCTCGTGGAGATGTGCGCTTTGCCGCGAATGATCTTGGTGAACTCTATCTGCTTCAAAAACGCGAGATGAAAGATCCCTCGATCGCTGAGCAGATGAAGTTGGCCGAATGGTGTTTCGCGCAGAAGTTGAATGCGTATGCGGCGAAAGAACTGATCGCGATCCTCGGGCGCGACCCACAGAACGAAACCGCTCGACGATTGCTCGCAAGACTGGATGACGATCAGCAACGTGGCTCGACGACTGTTCCGAATCGTGATAGCTCGGGCAAGAAATTGGCAGATGATGAGGCGCGGAGTTTGGCGGGACTGAAGGGCACGACGGCCGAGAAGTTTGCCGGTTCTGTACAACCGCTGCTGCACAACAAATGCGGCAACGCGCGCTGTCATGGTCCGAATGCCGAGCACGAATTCCGACTGACGCGCGGGACTCCGGGGGCCGGGCATCATCGCATCTACTCGGAACGCAATCTGGCTGCCGTGTTGAAGTATGTTGACCTCGATCGCCCGCTGGAGAGTCGCGTCCTGAAGGTCGGCCAGTCGGCGCATGCTGGTCAGACGATGTTCTCCGGACATAGCGGTGCCGAGCAGAAGAAACTGCTGACCGAGTGGGTGATACAAGCCGCGCGCGACTTAAATCCCAAGGCCATCACTCAGCCGTCGCAATCCGTCTTCGCGGGCACGTTCCATTCGGGACAAACCACCAAAGAACAACTTTCTGAGTCGGGTTCTGCCAACGTGAAGGCTATCACCTCGGAGAAGTCGAGTGTGCCAAAGTCCGCTGCCGACCCCGAGGCGCTGTTGACCGATGCTGAGAAGTCCAACTTTCGCAAAGTGCTAGACTCAGCGCAGTCCGACGCATTTGATCCCGAAGCATTCAACCGTCAGTTTGCGAAGTAGTCCTTGCCTGTCTGGCGAGGATGCACATCACGAACTAAGCGAGACGACCATGAGTCTGGACTCTCCCACGTTATCCACCACTGATCGAGATTGGTCGATCACCGAGTCAATTGTCGCGCGGCAACAGCCCGCCCATGCGTTGAGCCCAGCTTGCCCGGCCTGTGGCGGGCCATTGATGGAGATTCGACACAAGCTGCAATGCGTTCAATGTCACACGATTTGCGAGACCTGCTGTGAGGGCGGTCGCGGCTGAGTTGGGCTGAGGCGTCGTTGATCTCGACCGCTCCCGTTGTGCGGCCTCGCGGCCTGTTGGTGTGCATGCAGCGCGCTCGGCTTTGCTTTTGTCGCGCGCTGATTAGGATGCCGCCCCTTTCTGCAGCCTGTCGTCATCTCGGATTTCTCGCATCATGGAGGCGAACGGAATCGGCTCACTCGAGCGACCGTTCGAAGCACACAGATGGGTATGGACAACGTCACTCGACCGCTCAACGTCGCGCAGATTGCTCAAGAGCTAGCGCTCAAGCCCGAGCAAGTCGCCAACGTGGTCGCGATGCTCGATGAAGGCAACACCGTTCCATTCATCACGCGCTATCGCAAAGAACGCACGGGCAACCTCGATGAAGAGAAGATCCGTCAGATCGAAGCGCGAGCGAATGCGCTGCGGCAACTTGCCGAGAAGGCCGAGACGATCCTGAGGCTGATTGACGCCCAAGGCAAACTCACACCTGAGTTGCGACAACAGATCCAAGCGGCGGACTCAATCAAGCGGCTGGACGATTTGTACTTGCCGTATCGCCCCAAACGTCAATCGCGTGCTGAGAAGGCTCGGCTGCAAGGGCTTGAACCACTGGCCTTGCAGATCCGCACCGCTACTCAGCGTTTGAATCTCGAACAACTTGCCGCGACTTACGTCAGTGACGAGAAGGGCGTTGTGTCGGCGGAAGCGGCGCTGCAAGGCGCATCGGACATCATTGCCGAGTCCATCAGTGAAGACGTTGCGGTGCGTGATCACTGCCGTAAGTTGGCGTGGCGCACCGGTAAGTTCGCATGTGCCGAAGGCAAGGCTCAAGGCGATGTCCGCAAGGACTATGAGAACTACTTTGATTACGAAGAGCCTGTGTGGAAGATCCCGCCGCATCGCATCTTGGCGTTGAATCGCGGCGAGCACGCCAACGCGTTGAAAGTCCGGTTCGATTGGGATGGAGAGCTCGCGACGCGGACGATCGGCCAGCAAGTGGGAGCAGCAACGCATCCGCATAGCGAGTTCCTGCAGACCGCAGTCAGTGATGCAATCAGTCGCCTCATACAGCCCAGCATCGAACGCGAGATTCGGCGCGAGCTCACCGATCAAGCCGAGTTGCATGGCATCCAAGTCTTCGCCAAGAACTTGCGCAGCCTTTTATTGCAGCCTCCGGTCCGTCAAATGCGCGTGCTGGCGATTGATCCCGGCTTTCGTACCGGCTGCAAAGTCGCGGTGCTTGATGAGTGTGGTCAGTGCCTGTTGTCCGACGTCGTTTATGTGACGGGCTCGGCAGATAAGAAGACCGGCACGATGCAAAAACTGGCGGGGCTCTTGAAGGAGCACGACATTGGGCTCATCGCGATTGGCAATGGCACGGCCTGTCGCGAGACCGAGGAATTGGTCAGCGAAGTCATTTCTGAACTGTGTCCTGACTGCCGTTATCACATTGTCAACGAAGCAGGCGCGAGTATCTATTCGGCGAGCAATGTTGCACGCGAAGAGTTTCCTGAATTGGACGCGACCGCTCGCGGTACGATTTCGATCGGGCGTCGCTTGCAAGACCCGCTCAGCGAACTCGTGAAGATCGAACCACAGCACATCGGCGTTGGCATGTACCAGCATGACATGACACCGAAGCTGCTCAAGGAATCGCTGGATGGTGTCGTCGAGTCGTGTGTGAACTTCGTCGGAGTCGATCTCAATTCAGCGAGTGCATCGTTGCTGAGATACGTTTCAGGGCTCAATCAATTGATGGCGCGGCGCGTTGTAGAATGGCGTGAGAAGAACGGTCGTTTTCGCAGTCGCCGCCAGTTGCTGGATGTGCCCGGCATTGGCGAGGCTACATTCACTCAAGCGGCGGGTTTCTTGAAGATCACCGACGGCGACGAACCGCTCGACACTACTTGGATTCATCCCGAGAGCTACGAAGCTGCTCGTAAGGTGCTGGGGCAACTCGAACTTCAACCGCACGACTTGCTGAACCCTGATCGCAATTTGGAAGACATTCGCAAGCAACTCAGTGCGCTAAAGCCAGACGCGTTGGCAGCCAATCTGGAAGTCGGCGTGCCGACGTTGAAAGACATCATCGATGCGCTTTCGCGACCGGGCCGCGACCCGCGCGTTGACTATCCGGGGCCGGTTTTCAAGAAGGGCGTCCTCAAGCTCGAAGACTTGGCGGCAGGCATGGAACTTACCGGCACGGTGCTCAACGTCGTTGACTTTGGCGCCTTCGTCGACATCGGATTGAAAGACAGTGGATTGGTCCACATCAGCCAACTGTCTAAGCAGTTTGTGAAGACTCCGCACGATGTTGTTTCGGTTGGCGATATCGTGACTGTTTGGGTTCAGAGCATTGATCTCGAACGCCGCCGAGTTTCTTTGACGATGATCAACCCCACGGGCGCAAAGTCCGGTGCGAATACGCCGCCGGCTTCAAAGAGTGCCCGATTTCATACGCGTTCCTCGTGACCACCGTGCTCGAAAGCCTTCCGAAGCCATGAAACTTTGGAAGGCTAGTGCTGGATTTGCTGACAATGGCTGACTGCACGGTGTCAGCAAACGTATTCCGCGAGGCAACCGTGGATGTGGTCCAGAGGCCGCAAGCGTGTTTCGACACGCGCCTCAGGCTCATTGCTGAGGATTCGGAAGCACGAGCGGCGCTGGCGTGTCCATCGGCGGCGGAGGTGCTTCTTCTTTTGAGGTGGCTCGCTCGACTGTTTGCACGAAGTCCCAACCAGCGCCCGCTTGCTTGAACTTAAATGTGCCCGCGTTGAGCGTGTACTTGGTGCGACCTCGGCCGGCTCCCTGGTCGAATTCAATGACCCAACGGCGATCGTTTGAGAACTTTTGAGTTTGCCCTGGCTTCATCGTGAAGCGATGCCCGTTGATCGCGTATTCCACCGGCGCGCTATTCTCGATGGGGCAGACGATCACGATTGGACCGCCGTCTGTTGGCTCTGAGGGACGAGGAGTCTCGACCACGACTTCGCGCACGGTCTCGACCGTCTTCGGGGCGAGCACATAGTTCGGTACGTAGCTCGGAGTTGAGTCGTAGTAGTACGACGAGCCCACATAAGTCGGGGCGTAATAGGATCGTGGGTATGACGAGTAGTAGCTCGGTCCCGAATAAACTCTCAGGCTGAGACTCGGACCGATGCCGCCGTAGCTGTAGGGATAGCCGTAATTCCAACCAGGATAGATTCCGCCGCCATAGTACCGAGGACTTGAATAGCGTGAGCTGTAGATGCCGATCCCGAAGCCGCTGGAGCGGAATGAACCGCCAGAGAATCGAATGCTCCCGCGCGAGCGATGATCCGCCTGTGCGGCCGGCGTGAGTGTCGTGACCGCGAGCACTGCGATCACGAAGAGTCGAACGAGTGATGCCATGATGTGAAACTCCTCAAAGCAAGACGACAGGCGAAGTCGTTGAGAACCGAGCAGGGCGGATGATGACATCCGGCGATCGCTCGGCAAGTAGCGAGCATTCTGGTCATGCGATGAGGCTCAGTCACTTGGTTATCGGAAGATCGACTTCAGCCCACCCAACTTCGATGGATCGAGAGCAATGTTGCCGGTCTTGGGGACTAAGTTTTTGAGCGTTGTTTCCTGGATGTTCAATTGCTCGGCGACATTGCCGTACTTGCTATTGAACTGCGAAATGAGCTCGGACTTCCGGGCTTTAAATTTCTCATCGAGTTGAGCGACGAGTGCCTCTTGCTGAGCGGAAAGTTCATTGCCGAGAGCGTCCTTGATCCCATTCGCGATGGCTGGACCGAGGTTTGTCTTGAGCTTCATTTGTGGCCGCTTGACCGTGCCGGCGAGTGTCACGCTGGCTTCGACTTTGCTGATCCCCGACAGCGAGTTCGTGATCAGCCGCTGTAAGCGTTCGTCGATCTTGTCTTTGACTTCAGGGCGAAACAGAGCTGGGCGCTGCACCATATAGATCACACCGGAGAGATTGCCGTTCTCCGACCGAATCGAGCCCGTCCACTTCGAACGTTGTGCTGTCACGTGCAGCACGAAGGAGTCCTTGTCTCCTAGGTCGAGTGTGATAGGCTCCTCGTAGGTGTATTCGAGATCGAGGTCGTCAATCGGAATATCCTGGGTGCGATCCAGCGATGCCTTGAGTTCTGCGGTGCCAAACCCGGTTGCATTGAGTCGCGCGACAAACGGCTTTCCGACCAGTTTGGGATCCGAGTTCACGTCTTTGAGATCACCTGCGACCTGCATGCGGTGTCCACCGATGTCGCCTTCGCCTTTCAGTTCGATCAGCCGTGCCATGTATTTCGGCAGCGGAAATTTGCTGGGAAAGAGAATGTCTTCTCCGACAAAACGCTCGGGCTTGGGCGGATGCGCGAACTCGTCCACGCGGCCATTGACCCAACCGAGCCACTCCAACGATTGCTGCACGCGTAGATTGAGCGTGGGGCCGAGCAAAAACTCGGAGAGGCTATCGCTGTCGAGCACGAGGTCATTCAGCTTGCGACGAATCTCCGCGGTGTCGCGTTTGCGGGCCTCGTCAAGAGCCTTCAAGTCCTCTTTGGCTTTACCGGGCAGCACTTCGAGTTCGCGCTTCATGACCTCCAGTTCCTTGAGCAGTCGCAGGCTGTCATCGGCGACCTTCA
>Ga0172376_10002158_pt1 | contig 24387 bp, 33 predicted proteins | sample Lak35m_FD_121114 | JGI IMG/M metagenome (GOLD analysis project Ga0172376, IMG submission 121114) | Freshwater microbial communities from Kabuno Bay, South-Kivu, Congo - kab_092012_35m | ecosystem: Environmental > Aquatic > Freshwater > Lake | place: Democratic Republic of the Congo: South-Kivu...
ACACAAGCTACGAAGCGTTTAAAAAGAAGGGCCATTTTAGCCTGGAAACACGACGATCTTTAGTCGTTGTGTAGTTCATTTTTAAATCCCTAATATATAACAAAAATCTATATTTTTTAATTTACAACCACCTTGGATGTTTTGATTTTTCCTAAATAGGGATTTTCTGATTCCTCATGTTTCCTAATTACATTTTTAACAACTTCTGATATAATTATTTACCTTCTATTTTATTTAGAACAAGAGTTGATAAGAAATTCTCAATCTCAGGAGTAATCTCACATGAAACACCATCAATCAAAAAATCAACAATCTCTACTTCTTCTTCATCAATTTCTGTTGAATAACAAGCTGGTGTCCAATAATCTCCTGGACATCCTATAATATAACCTCTAAATGATTGTTCGATTTTAACTTCAATACAAACTTCATCCAGAGTTTCAAAATATAAAGAACCTTCTTCAGAAACATATACTGGTTCATCCTCGATATAATCTTTATAATCAACAGCTAAAATAAAATCACCATCAACATAAGTCATTTTAGTAAGGTCCACATTTTGAATAGTCATAGTCATATCTCTTATTATTTATAAGACAAATATACAGCATTAGTTTAAGTCCACCAAAAAATCAGTGGACTTTTTTTGAAGTTTTTTGCCCAAAACCTCATGTTTGGTTGTTTTACGAAACGACTAACCTGCTATTTTCTTAATGTCTCCAAAAACAGTCTTTCTTGGTTCTCTCTTTTTTAGATCAGATGTACTTTGAGAATAATTAACTGGTGTAGTATCAGTTTTTACTCCTGTTATTCGTTCAGCTAAAGAATTAGTAACTGGTTTGCTACTATGTAATTCCACCAACTGTTCCCAAATAACACCCCAATCTGATTTTGGAATACCATTGGTATTAAAATAATTAAAAATAGCATCTTTTAAAGATCCAATTGGCTTTCCGGATGCTATTATCGCGTCTGATAACGTTTTTACAATTTCTTTCATAACTTAACTATTTTATCAAATCCTTCATCTAATGTTGGCTCAACATATGAAGAAATCATAGATTTAATTACACCCATTGGTATAAATTTATTTTCTAATTTATTTCTCTTATCATTTCTTTCAGAATATTCCACATCACTTAAAAAGGGAAATACATAAGCCTCTTTAACCCAATCTAATCCAAAATATCTTAAATTAGACCTTCTTCTTTTAGGGACTAAATTAGTCATATCTATAACAACTAAATCCTTAGTAGAAGCCTCTTTAAATCTTAAATCTAATTGACGATCTACTTCTTTATGATCTACTTCTTTAAATGCAGTTGAATAATCATCTGAACCAAAAACATCCATCACCAATTGATCTCTAGATACTATAAAAGCATCTGGATAATTTTCTCTAATAAATGTTGATTTACCAGAAAGTGGAACACCAATTAAAACTATCACCTTTTTCATAAAACAAAGATACTACTTTTTAGCAACTAAAACTAACTTTTCTCCATGTTTATCACAAGATAATAACCTATGATATCCGTCTATAACTCTATATCCAATATCTTCTTTTAAGACAACTCCCATTATAGCATAGGGTTTATAACCCCATCTACTTTTTGAATAGAAATATCCCCATCTGTGTCCATCAAGTTTTAATATTTCTTTTAGAGCAGCCTTTTCATTTGTTTTACTCCCAAAGATTAATTTACTATAATCCACTCTTTCAATTGACCATTCAACATCAACCAATGATTTTAAAATTGAACCATATTCTAATTTTAATAACCACTCAATTCTATCCTTCATATTCTCAATTGAGAGGGCAGTTTCTATATCTGATTGAATTTCGTCTGCTATATCTAATTTAATTTCAACAGCTTCTATTTCTTGTCCATAATATCCATTAACAATATCTATTTGCCATTTAGATTTCTCCCAGATTTTCCACTTTCTTAAAATTCTATCAATAGTATAAAGATTTAATTCTTTTGAATATCCATTTAAGAGTATATTTAATTGATCATCACGATGTCCAGTTTTTGTTTTACTATCAAACATATCTTCATAGATAGAAATAGCTATTGCAAAAACATCAACATAGTCTACTTCAGCATTTTCAATCTCTGAACATCTACAAATACCTTCATCATCACAACCACTAACATCACAAGAATAAATTGTCTTGTAGTTAACGGTTGTGTTATAATAAAAGTTTTTGTGTTGTATCATACCTTTTTTCTTATTTTATAAGATTTATTATCTATTGTTTTTAAAATATAAACCTTGTTATTTTTTAATTCTTTCCAAATCTGAATTATCTGAGAACCTGGTAAAACATACCATCCAGTAGAACAAATCTCATTTTCATAAAAAGGATTATACGCATTAATCCTATTAATTGACTTATTACCAATTTTAATCGGATTATCAAAGTAAATAAATTTACCAGCCCCCCAACCATAAGTACCTGGTGCATAATAATTACTACCATTAATTTGCATATTAAGATCGTAATCATTAAACAATCTCTTTATCTTTTCAATTAGTTGTGTCTTTATAAAATTCATAATAAATGTTTTTTAGCATTTTCTAAATATGAAATTATATTTTGTTTACCAGTTGGGTTAGCAGAATGTACCATATAATCTGGTAAAGATTTACCATTATCAAAACAAAAATCAACCAACCATTTTGCACACTCGTATCCAGTTTTTTCAGTAGAATCAGCATCTATGTAATGCTCATCTGCCAGATCGTGATCGAACGAAATATAATCCGGTAATCCAAACTTTTGTATATAATTACAAAACTCCCAAAAGTTTCTAACAATGATCCAATCATCTGACCAATAAAATTGATTCATTCTATCTGGAATTAATCCGATAGCATCTTTTGGAATTCTTAAATCATCAAGAAATAACTTTTTCATCAGTCTAAGTAAATATTAAAATCTTCAACACATATATGATCTAGTAAAACAGCTTGTTGTATCAGGACTGAATATTCAAATAAATCAGCACCTCCTAATCTCTCAATTAAGTAATCAGCGTAAATCTGTAAAATTGGTTGTATAAGTTTTGCAATTGTTTTCATAATTTAAGTTTTATATAAAGTTAATAAAATTATTTTAAATCCTCTAAAAATTTCTTTTCTAATTTACTCAATTTATCATAAGATCCAATTCTGTTAATCCTATCTAAGACAATATCAACTGTTAGATTACTTAATGTCCATTGAACTATTTTTTGTTTAAATTTAGTCCATTTTGTAGAATTAATAATATTGATATGTGGAATTAGATCCTCACTCAAATTAATTCCATTTTCTAATATCTCATTTGTTAAATTAACGAGTTTAAACTTAACATTATTGTTTTTTAATATGTTTGTATATCTTAGAAGTGGATGATCTCCCACAATCATTATAATTGTATAATTACCACTTTCAGAATTCCACTCGAAATAATTATCTGGCAAAACGTTTGCAATAATTTCTAATTCACTTTGAGTGAATTTATCATAATCCATATTTAATTCGTATGAATTTTTTTCAAAAACTAATTTAAACACTCGCTCCTTCATAAAACATGTAACATCATGATATATATTTTATACTAATTCTATTATTTCACCTTCTTCTTTAAGAATTTCATACATTGATGTAGTATTATTTAATGTTACCAAATAAACTTTATCCTCTATTTTAATCCTGTAATATTTCTTTTCCATTCCTGGTGAAAGTGATGTATAATTTTTCTCAATATTTTTGAATATATGATCACTTATTAATTCATTTAACTTTTTGGTAAAGAGATGTTTATATTTACTAAAATTTCTGTTTCTTTCATTATAATATCTAGTTCCAAGTTCAACTAGTTTTTCATCTATAAATAATTCTTCTAATTTGATATCTCTAATTTCTTCTTTAATCTTTGATACCATCGGAATTGATTTAATTCCCCAACCTTGATAAATTTTATCCCAACTAAACTCTAATTTAGTTAGAATATTTTTAGTTGTATAGTAATAATCAATATAAGTATTACCTACTTTAGCAAGTTCATATTCTTTAATTTCACTAAAGATACTCCTAGTTAACTTGAAGTGATTTTCTGCTCTACTATTTATCTTTTTTTAATCAGTTATTGTTCTTTTCATTTCCAATTATTTTATCAATTTGAATATCTCTTTCAATAGCAACTTTATTTAAATTATACCATCTTTTAACATCCCATGGGTAATAAAGAAATTCTTTTATAGATCCATCTTCATTGCACTCAGCCATGCAAGTTTGGCCAAACATAAATGAGTTAAAACTTTCCAACCATTCTTTCGGAATATCTGATTCTCTAACGTTGGAATTATTATCTAGTATTTGTTTAAGTTTATTCATAAATTACTTTAATAAGTTATTTAACTTCTCTTCTCTTAAAATAGTTTTTAAAAAATCATCAGAATCTCCATTATATTCTATTCTATATTGAACTTCTGAATTAATTGTTATGGTTATCAAATCATTAATATTTTCGAATCTGATAGTATCAATTGATTGATATGACTTTATAATCACTGTATCTAAATTTTCAATATATCTAGGATATGTATCACCACTATGAGATATTTTATCTCTTTGTATAGAAACTACATTATCACTTCCTGACTTCAGAAAAATCACTTTTTAAATTATTTTCTCCATAAAAAACAGTTAGTTCATCAATCCATCTTTTGATAACTGCTGCTTTTTCATAATCTTCTATCTCAATTAAGTGATCTAATCTTAATTGTAAGAATTCTATGTCCCAATTATTTTTAGAACGACCCATATAAAATAGTTATTTTTAATTATATATATGTAAAATTATGACAGGTTTTTAATCCCTCATAATTTTTTTTAGAATGAGTCACAATATCCACCCCAATCTCCCCAACGACTATCCCATTCACCATCATTTTTACCACCATCTAATGGATTTTTAACATAGTCCAACTCTGGTAAGTATTCTAACAATTCTTTACGAGTACACTCAGTTGAATGATTTAGTTTATAGTAAACTTTTAATTTTAAACCATTCCATTCAGTTTCTAAGAAATCAATCTCTAATGAAGTTAAAAGGTCTTTAATCAAAACTTCTTCATATTTAATACGATCACTGTGTAAATCCACAGAAACTACATTCTTAGTTGAACTTTCAATTTCTAATTTAGAAAGATAGTTATATTTTTCATCGTGAAACCAAACGTTCTCTGTTTTAACAGTGTTAGAATTCCAACTAGAATATCCACCTCTACCATATCCTATTACAGATCCACCATAGTAATCATCATCCCAACCACCATAGTATCCACCGTAAGAACCATAACTTTTGTATTCAGTTACAGAAGGGTCACGTTTAACTGGTAATTCAGTCCAGTTTACTTTTGTACAAGCTTCTGCTAATTTCTCTAAGTGAGAGATATCTTGTCTTTCAGAGAAAGTGTGTTCACTATAGTAACCTACTGAAATGTTAGTACACTCTGGATAAATTGAGATAAATTGTACAGAGTCAGTAAGAACACCAGTATCATCATTTTTATATTTAAAAGTTTCTTCTACATCATTAAGAGCCTTGGAAAGAGCTTCGCCAAATTCTTCTGAACAACATCTTTTGGAAGTTTGGTGTGTAATAATTGAAGATAAACTACGTCTATCAAAAGAGATTACTTTATTAATACCCACTATCTTTTCTTTCTTTTGAACATCTGCTACTTTTTTAGATCCTATACAACCAACTTCTTCTCCTAAGAAAAAGTAGTAAAGACCTGGAACATTTTTAGAAATCATGTATAACATTACAGTAACACCTGCTTTATCATCCGCACCTAAAATAGAAGTACCATCTGTTTTTATAATATCACCATCAAATACGTGTTTAACTGGTGAGACTGCTGAAGTAGCAGTATCTAAGTGAGAAGTAAACATAACATCACTTTCGCCGATTTTGATATAAAGGTTACCAAATTCGTCATTTTGTAAACCACTAACTTTAGAATGTAAAATTGGGAGTAATAATTCCTCTGTTCCGTGTGGGTAAGTTCTTGAAGTAAGTTCTAAAAAGGTATCTTTAATATTCATGTCTCTTAAATTTATTTATAATACAAATATACTAATATTATTTTAATCCACAAATTATCCACAAAAATAATTTAGAAAGATTTTAAATTAATATATACTTTATGGAAATTAAATATAATAAGCCAAATGCAATTGTTCAAATAAGTGATAAGTTTACAATCGCTAATGCACCACAATTCAATGCACCAGGTGAAGAGTATATTACTAGTATTTTAGAATTGAAAGACGTTAAGGAGCTAACTAAATTTCAATATGATTCAATTGGTTTAACAACTAATAGATATTTAAGAAATTGGTATAGAATATCCCCAGATGGTAAAGTTTGGACAGAGTGGATGGATCTAAAAAGAGTTATAGATAATTTCCCAGAATACTCTACAAAATATCCCTTAAATGTTGATATAAAATGGCAGAGAGTTGGAGATTCAAAAGTTGGATCTATACGATTATTAGAATGGTCTTTAACTGGTGAATTAGAAAGAGTTGAGGTTACAACTGGTGAGGGTCTTAATGTTCCAAGTGGTGAGAGTATTATAATAAAACCACCATATATTTATAAAGTATTTAAAATAGAGGATTTGGAAATTATTTCCTCGGAAACTAATGTATTGGATATTAAGTTTAGATATTCACAAGATAATAGTAAAACCTGGTCAAATTGGTATCCACTATCAAAATCAACAATAACTGGAATCAAAATAAATCCTATTAGATTTTTTGAAATAGAATATAATGTAGAAAATAATTCTAATAAAAATATTTGGATCGAAGATATAAATCTAATTGGAGATTTTCAAAATGTTAGTAAAGATTATTTTAAATCAAATCTTTTTGGAATTAGAGAATGTTGTAAATCTAATTTATTAGGTGGTTCTATAGACGCTAATGGTAACTTCGTAGGTAATAATCAAAATCTCCTATCTGGTGATTCTTGTTCAACTGATAGTAATAATCTTCCACAAATGACTGATACTGAAAAATCACAATTATATAATCCCTATGCCCAATCACAGGCTATGAATTTGTTGAATAAATTAAGTAATGATGCTCAACAAGTATTTGGATTTAAAGTTATTTATTTTGCAACTGATCCAGATAAGAAAGGTGAAGATAAAGTTTTTAATGAATATCAATTATATAATGTTGTTTGTCAGGGTGAAATTAAAGTTTCAGTTGAGGGTAATAACTTTCCAGATTCACAAATTGTAATGAATCAATTTGATTTAAATCTATTTGAAACAATGCAAGTTCATATAACAAAACAACAATTTAAAGAAATATTTGGACCGCAAAGAAGACCGGCTAAAGAAGATTTTCTTTATTTCTGTGATGTGAATAGATTATTTTCGGTTGACCATGCTCAACAATTTAGAAATTTTAATAACTCTGCAGTGTATTATAAATTAATATTGAAAAAATTCAACAAAGCAGCAAATGTCAATTATCTTAATGATGATGTTAAGAAAACAGTTAATGATTTAACAAAAAATAGTACAATAGATGAATTATTTGGTCAACAAATAAAAGAAGATAAAAAATCAATTGTTAATGATCAATTCCAACCCTTAACAAATGATCCAATTAGATTAAAATATTATGTTGATATAAATAAAGAATTAATTGAAAACTCAACAACTATTATTTCTAAATCACATTATGATATGTCATCAATCGATATGGGTAGACTCGCAATACAATATCAAAATATGAATAACCAATTAAAAAATTCCGACAATCTTTCTTTTGTGGCTTGGTTTAATATAAATAATTATATAACTGATGAGGTTTATTACCTATTTTCAAATTATGACGAAACTGCTGAAATGGGATTAAAGATATCACTGATAAATGATTCAATTAGAATATTATTTAATAAAACTGAATATAAATTTGATCTAATTACTGGTGGTGGAGTTGATGCCTTATTAGAAGAAACATGGTATTGTTATACGATGAACCTAAATCAAATGGAAAGAACTTTAGAACAATGGATTTATAAACGTGATGTTGATGAAGAAAGTTGGGCTTCTAAACTCTATTCAACAATATTGAGAAAAGTTTGGACAAATAAACAAAATGTAGTACCACAAAATTATACATTAGAAGATCCTAATTCATGTACAATATTTGCATCAGATATTAAATTAACTAATATTAGATTATTTAGTGATGTTATACCAGAATATCACCACCATAAATTATTAAATCAATATATTATTGGAAATGATAGTAGTCACCTAATATTTGCAGATAATGCTAATGAGAAACTTATTTTACCTAGATTCCCGTATAATGAATAATTAACTATTATTTTCCCCCTTTCGTTTTTGATCTAATTCTTTAAGTTTTCTCAACTTCTCTAATTTAACACGTCTCCACATTTCGAGATCCTGTTCCATATATCTACGCAATCTTTGTGATATATTTATAGAATTTTCAGTACAAAACTCTCTATATTCATCTAATAAGTTTGAAGGAATTCTTAACGAAAACATAGAATCCTTACACAATTTTCTTTTACTCATATATTTTGTATATACTCCTAATCTAAAAGTTTTCTAACATAAGTTACAATTTCTCCAGGTTCAAACCCCTTTTCAATTAATAGAGGTAAGGATTGCTCTTTACACCAAGCATAAACTAAATATCCACTATAATTCGATTTTACATATTCCCACCTTGTGTCCCATAATCTTCTCCAAATACCCATTCTTCTCCAATTTTCATCAACCCAAGCATCTAAGAATTTTATTTTTTTATCACTTTCAATTAACATGAAAATATGACCTATAGCATTATTATCACCATCATATGCTATCCACATTTCTAAATTTTGTGCATTCGGTTTTAAGTGTAAAATTTTAATATCCATTAACTATATATTAAGTCGGATATTAATTTTTTAACGCCCTCTGAAAAAATGACCTATGAAAAATCCACCTAATATAGCAATAGGAAAAATTATTACAGATTGAAGCTTTATACCCATTTTATGTAAAATACCAAATAGCAAAAACCAAAAAATAAATATTAAAAAAAATATTATAATCCTGCGCATCTCTTAACTTTTTGACAAAATAATTCCTCTGATTCTGAAATCTCCTTAGATCTCTTTTCTAAATACTCATCCATATTAAATCCCTCTGGCATATTCTCCATATCATAACCAAACTCATTCTGCAATTCAATCACTAAATCTTTAATACGTCCCATAAATTTCTTATTTTTAACAAATATAATAAAAAAAATTAATATATAGAATATGAAACTTAAAAAATTTGAAGCTTTTGGTGAAAAAGAAATTATTTTTACTGGTAAAAGAAATCCAAGACTAGTTATCACCGTTAAAATATCACCAGATAGAAGAATATCCCAAATAGATAATAAAGGGGGTATTAGATTCCCATTTGTAGTAGGTCAACCTCTTGGTAGAAATATTGAAGTTTGGGCTTGTAATAATAACTTCTTGATGGATGGTCAAGATACTTGTCCAGAGAAAAAGATATTTGGTGTTAAGGCATCAGATGTTCCACAAGGACACGAATGGAGACATATATTTCCAAATAAATTTAGATAAAAAATTATGGCTAAAATAGAAAAATTTAAAAACTTTGCTCAAAATTTCCAAAGAAAATGGAATGATGATACTCCAAATGAAATAATTCTTCCTGATTTAAATACAGAAGAAGCTCTTAGAAAAGAAGCAGAAGATAAAGAAGAATTAGAAAAAGATGAATTGGAAAAAGATGCTATCACAGAAGATGTTGATTGGGATGAAATGGTTAAACAGATTAAACCATATGGTCAAGAAGTACAAACACATCTAGAAACTCTTTTAGCTGATATAACCGAAGAAGGCTATTATAACGTTAAAGTGTTGGCTAGTGCTTCACCAGAAGGTTTAAGTCGTAGTAATAGAATATACATTGATTCAGAAATTACATTAGATCCAATTTCGGATAGACCAGGATTTACAACAAACCGTATGATTGATATTAAATATCCTATAACAACATCATATGAAAAAGAAATTGAAACTCTAAGAATTAAAGAAAGAACACTTAATAAACTTAATGCCATAATGGAAGATTTGAAAAGTGAGGGTTGTGAAATTAAAATGACTTCTAATGACACGGGTGGAATTAGATTGAGTATAAGAGAAAAATTAGATATTTAATTATGAAACACCTAAGAAAATTTAACGAGAAACTAACTAATGAAATAAAAGCTAAAGAAGAACATATAAAAACTCTTTTTAGTGAAATAGATGAAGAAGGTTATTATGAAATTAATATAATTACTGTTGAAATAGATAGTAAATGGCAAGCAGATGATGTTGCTAAAATTTGCTCAGAAATTACATTAGAACCAATTGAAGGTAAACTATGGTTTAGACCAATACTTAATCCAACAAGTGGTTATATCGAAACATCTTATGAGAGAGAAAATGAAATTCTAAAAGCTAAACAAAGAACACTCAATAAAGTAAATGTAATTGTTGAAGACTTGAAAAGTGAAGGTGATGTTATTAAGATAATGATTAATAGAATCGGAGCTATAAAAATTAGTGTAGTTGAATAAATAGTTGGAAAAAATCATTTAGAAAAGTTTGGAAGAAATAATTAAAAAATAAGAAAATAATATGAAAAATTTAAAAAGTGTAAATGAATTCTGGAACTTATTTAAGTCAAAAGAAAAAGAAGAAAAACAACCTGAAACTAAAAAAGAATTATCATATGATGAAATATGTGATAAAATTGTAGATAATTTCGATGATATTAGAGCTGTAGACCATTACTCACAACTACTTAAAAAAATGGGAAAAGAAAAAGAATTTCTTAACTCAGAAAAAGGAAAACATTTCATAGAAATGAGAAAGAATATGAGATAATATGAAACACTTAAAGAAATTTAACGAAAATAGAGAAGAAGGCTTAGATATCGAATATATCAAACATTGTTTTATTGTGAAATAGATGAAGAAGGATTTAGTGATGATAATTCAGCACTATGTATATTTCTATACGAACCAATGATAGAATTAAAACTTCAATCCATAGATGAATACTTATCCAATATGGATGAACTTAATAAACTCGCTAAAGAATTAAAATCATCAACAATGAAATTAAAAGAAGAATATCCTAACTATAAAGTTAATATTGATATAGAGGATAGTGAATTATTAACTGGTGAAAGAAAGTTTTATAGAACATTAAAATTGGTTTTTATCCTGGGTTAATTCATCTAATATATCTAAACCAATCATGATAAAAAGGCATAACTATACCTTCTGATATTCTTAGAAATTCAACAAATTTACAAATATTCCTAACATCTAATAATTGAATATTATCCCTATTAATCTTATTCAACTCATCAGTAACTAAAATAGTTCCTGATGTATTATGTTTTTTTAATTCATTCTTAATATAATCAAAATATAGAATCCAATTATTTTTCTCAATGTGATTTTCCATCTTTATAAATTATTTTATTAACTCTATATATTAACTTTCACCCTTAAACTCTCATTTAAGATATCATAAATTCTATCAATCTGATCATACCTAATCCTGATTATATCTATATAATTATCCTCACAATAATCATTCTTTATCTTATCATTCACTTTTAACCTTTCGTATGCCTCTAAACCACCAAAATGATCAACCGGTTCATAATGTTGTTTTCCATCAAACTCTATAACCATTCTGTATTTTGGGAGATAGAAATCGAATGGTAATTGAAATATATTCTTACAATCGCTGAAAATGTGATTTTTGTAATAAGATATTTTATTTTTATCTAAATATTTTTCTATTACATTAGTATTAAACTCTGAACATTTATTACAAATATTTCTACCACTTAAATGTAAATATGGATATATTTCAAATTGTCCGTGTTCTGGACAAGTAATATTGACTTTGGTTGTCATATTTTTAAAATTGATATTTGAATAGTCATACTTGTTGTCATATAATAATTCTGATTTTTTTATAAAAATATACTTAGTATCATTAGGATAACTACCGGTTAAGTGTGAAGATGGTTTAATCTCTATATTGAATCCAGTTAATTTGTCAAATAATTTAATCTTTGTGTATGAATTAATATAATTCATATTTTCATAAGAAAATCTATCTCCCCAAATTTCAATAGATCTTCTTATAAACTCTTCGTCACTTAATCTATTTGAATTTAATTCACAAGATTTTTTAGATAAATGTTTTTTTGGAGTTTGATTATATTCAACACCCTTGTAGATTATAATAACTGGTGTAGTTGAATCTATATAGTTTACTTTTGAATAATCATATTTATATCCCCATAAATTTATTGATTTTTCTATAAATTTTCTATTTTTATCTTCTTGAGATATTTTTATATATTTTTTCATTTCATTGTATAAAATTTTTTCTATATTTTTATTTTCGGTATATGGTATCCTTAATAAATTAATATTATTTTTTTTGCAATAATTATTTTTTATTATATCATTTTTAATAGTTTTTTGAAATGAATCTTCACCAAAGAAATCATTTTTAATAAAATGTTGAGATCCATCATACTCTATGCATAAATTATAATCATCTAAATAGAAATCAAAAATTAATTTATTTATATTTTTACAATCATCAAATTTATATTGAGATTCATATTTTATATCATTTATTTCAAAAAAATTACTTATTATTCTTTCACCTGTGCTATATTTACATTTATAACACCCATTACCTTTCAAATGTAATTCAGCTCTTTGTTTAAATACTCCATGTTTTTTACATATTATATTTACATATTCTGATGATTTTTTATATTCAACTAATGAGTAGTCATATACTTCACCATGTTTTTTAATAGATTTTTTAATGAACTCTTCCTGTCCCATATTTTTTTTCCATTCTAGCTCAACAGATCTACCACTCAAGTGGGAGTCTGGTCTCTGTTTATATTCTATATTATTAAATATAATTATAACAGGTGTTTTATTATTTATGTAATCAACTTTTGAATAATCGTATTTATTACCCCATAATTTAATCGAATCTTTAATAAAATCGAGTTTATTTTTAACTCTTTTTGATGATATGTATTTTTTTATAGATAAACATTTCTTACAACCATTTTTATTCAAAAGATGAGACTTGATTAGTTGTGTGAATATTATTTTATGTTCTTTACATTTTAGTGTTATATTTTTGTCATCAATTGTTAAATATTCAAATTTATCACCCCATTTTTTTATAGACTCTTTTTTTATGTAATCATAATTAATAAATGGTTTTATTATATTCCTTCTTATATCTCTTAGTGTTACTTTAACATCATTATTATATTTAATATCATATAAAATAAAATGTGTGTAATTATTAACATATTCAAAATTATCAAAATTAAATCTATTAGGGTATAATTTTTCAATTTCATCTATAATTTTAAAATTTATTGTACATTTTTTGCAATTTGATTTACCATTTTTGAAATGATAACTATTTGCTACGAATTTACCATGTTTACTACATATTATATTTATACTACCTCTCTTAATGTCATTTTCTAAGAGAGAGAAATCATACTCATATCTACTATCTATGTGTATTTTACAGATATTTAAATAATTTTTTATGTCCATATTTTATATATAAAAAAATTATCCCTCCCTATAAAAAAATATTTTAATAAAAATTAAAAGGGGGAGATAAAAATTAATATATAATTAAAAAAAGAAATTATATTATGGCAAAACAAGCAAAAGAAGGTAAAAAATTTGAATTTAGTAAAGTTGGATCTATACTAGATAATATTTCCAAAAATGTTCCAATTGTGATTGAAAAAGAAGTTAAAGAAAAGTCATTCATTTCAACAGGATGTTATTTATTGGATGCGGCTTTATCAGCTAGATTAGTTAAGGGAGGCATTCTGGGAGGTAGAATTTTTGGACTGTTGGGTGAATCCGGTGCTGGAAAGAGTTATATAGCATACTCAATCTGTAAATCAGCTCAAAGAGAAAATGATTACTCAGTTATTTATATAGATACTGAAAATTCTATAGATTTGGAAGGTGTTCAAAAAATGGGTATTGATATATCACCTGATAAGTTTAGACTAATTAGATCAAATAAAGTAGAGGATATTAATATCTCGATAACTCAGTTATTAGATGAGTTAAAAGAAGCTAAATTGGGTGGATATGATATTCCTAAAATATTAATTGTATTAGACTCAATTGGTATGATGTCTTCTAATAAAGAGAAAGAAGATTTATTAAAGGGAGCTATGAAACAAGATATGACAAGAGCAAAAGGATTAAATGCACTTTTTAGAAGTATTAGTTCGGATCTTGGATACCTTGATATTCCTATGGTTTGTTGTAACCACACTTATCTTTCTCAAGATTTATTTCCACGCGAAATTTCCAAAGGCGGCATGGGGCTAGTATATTCCGCATCAGTTTTGGGTTTTCTTTCTAAATCGAAACTACGAGACGGAAGTGAGGACGATATGGATTTGGGTCAATCAGGTATTTCGGTTCTGTTTAAAACACAGAAGAATCGTTTAGCGAAGCCTAAGAAAATCAGATTTGATATTTCATTCTTAAATGGATTAAATAAATATAGTGGCTTAGACGCATTCTGTAGACCTGAGTATTTTGAGCAAATCGGAATAGCTAAGGGTAAGATGGAGGTTGATAAGAAGACTGGAGAGATGACGTTTACGCCTGGTGGTTTAAGATGGTATGTAAGGCATTTGGGTAAATCTGTTACGACTAAGCAGTTATTCACTCAGGAGATTTTCACGGAGGATGTATTAAATTCGATGGCTCCTATTGTTAATGATTATTTCAGATTCAAGTCATTGGATGAGATTGAGGAGACTGAGAAGGAGTTTGAGAAGATGATGGGTGATGATGATAGTGAAGGTGATGATGATGGATTTGTGGATGGTGATGCTGCTGATTTTTTCGGATAAACTTTTTTAATAAAAAGAATATAAGTTGAAGGGTTACTTAAAAACTCTAAAAAAATAAAATAAATAACATGTCAAAACAAGAGGTTTATGAACAGTTAAAGGGATTATGGGAAAAGTTTGATTCTGCTCATAACGGTAAGTTTAAGAAAAACGCTGGTGATGCTAGAAAGTTCATTGGTGAGATTAAGAAGTTAGCTACTCCTTATAGAGCTGCTTCAGTTGAAGAAGAGAAAGCTTCTAAATAGTTTTCCTTGTAGTCATAAAACAAGGTGGTGGAGTCATTAATTTGGCCCAAGCACAAAAAAGTGTTTAATAGGAAAAGACCTCGAATGGGGTCTTTTTTTATTTTGTGGTATTTTGTATTTAATATATACTTAAAAAAATAATTATAATTATATGGCTTATACAAATTTAGTTGGGCAAGTAAGGGTTGGTGTTAGACCAGTTGTTCAGCAAGTAATTCAATCAAATTTAGTTACATCAGGATTAATTTTACATTTAGATTCTGGTAATTCATCATCATATTCTGGTACGGGAACGACTTGGAATGATTTATCAGGAAATGGAAGGAATGCAACATTAATAAATGGTCCTGTTTATTCATCATTAGATGGTGGTAAAATAGTTTTTGATGGAACAAATGATTATGCTGAGGTTTCTAATCCACCTGTTTTAGGATCTAGTGATTTCACAATAGAGGTTTGGTTTAAGAGAAAGACAAGTAGTTTAAATTGGGATGATAGTCAACTTTTAAATAAATGGAATAGTGGTGCTGTGGGAGGATCTAATGAATGGGGTATTGGATTTGGAGACTTACAAGATTCTTCAAATGGTAATAATATTACATTTGGTTTAGAGGCGCAAGGTGGTGGTTTCTATGGTATGGCATCATCTGTGGAAATATTAATAAATACTTGGTATCAATGTGTTGTTACTAGAGAGGGTGGTACTCTCAAAATTTATTTAAATGGATCTTTAAATAATAGTGTTACACCTTCTATTTCATATTATGGTGCATTAGGAAATAAATCTATAAATCCAGCTGGTAGAAAAATGAGATTAGCTTATCATGATAGTTATGGATCAGGATATTATTCTAATGTAGAAGTTCCTATTGTTAGAATGTATAATAGAGCTTTAAATTCTACTGAAGTTGCTCAAAATTATTTAAATAATAAGTCAAGATTTGGAATGTTGGATAATCCAACAATTTTAAACAATTTAATATTGGATATTAACCCGTCTCTTTATATTTCTGGATCTGTAAATTTAACAAATCCATCAAATGTTGGTAATAATATAAAAGTTTGGGGGAATGAAACTGATTCCACATCAGCTCCTGTTTGGAATAGAAAATGGTTTTCATTTGACGGAGTTAATGATTATTTAGAAATTAGGGATGCTAAACCTTATATGTTTGGGACACAATCTTTTACAATAGGTGCTTGGCTTAAACAAAAAAATTCAACTCCTGGTTGGAATGGTGCTGGTTTTACTAAGTGGTATACTGGTGCTCAACCAGGTAATAACAACTGGTCTTTGGGTTTATTATCTGATTATAATGTGTTGAAACCCGGATTTACAATAGATTCATCAGGAACTTTTTATTCGGTATCATCTAGTGAATTTATAACAGCTAATAATTGGTATTATGTTGTTGCTGTTAGAGATGGGGGAACATTAAAAATGTATGTTAATGGTGTGTTAAAGGGTACGAATTCACCAGCTGGATTAGCAACAAGGGCTATTACTAACTTATCACAACCCATTTATACTGGTAAAATTGGAGTTGGTTCAAATGCTTTTCAAGATTCTGGTAGAATGCAAATCTATAACAAAGCTCTTTCAGATTCAGAAATCTTATCATTATATAATACACAAAAAACGGATTTCATTATAACAAATGGTTTACAATATTATATAGATTCATCGTTAAATTCATCATACACAACAGGAACTAATGTTAATGATATTTCTGGTAATGGTAGAAATGGATCTTTAAGTAATATTGGTTTTACTGCTTCTAATAATGGAACTTTTGTATTTAAGGGGGTTAATAATTCATATATTCAAACAAATTATAATCATAATTTACCATCTGGTAGTGATTTCACTGCTAATGTTTGGGCAAATGGTAGATCTTATTCTGCTAATGATAACTCTATTATAATTTCTAATTATAATGGAACTCCTGCTCCTTACAACTTATATGTTCTTAACAATGGAAAATTTTTAGGATGGTCTAGAGACAACAATGGTGTTAGTTTCAATCTTACTTCAACAACCACTATAAATGATCAGTGGTATTACTTAACTTATAGAAAACAAGGTTCTACATTTTCTATATTTGTTAATGGTGTTCAAGAGGCTTCTACAACGGGAACTCTCGGTAATATAACTACTAATAATAGTATAGTGATTGGTCAACAAAATACATATTTTTCGCAACCATACTTAGGAAGAATAGGAGAGGTTCATTTATATAATGTGGCTCTTTCAGATTCAGAAATACAACACAATTTCACATCAACTAGAACACGATATGGTGTTTAATAAAAGACCTCAATTTGAGGTCTTTTTTATTTTGTGGTATTTTGTATTTAATATATACTTAAAAAATAATTATAATTATATGGCTTATACAAATTTAGGTGGTCAAGTAAGGGTTGGTGTTAGACCAGCAGTAACTGCTCAACAATTACAGACAGCTACTTATTTATTAGATAGTTATGGTGGTACTACTGCGGCTCTTTCTTTAAGAAAATTAATTTCTGGTTATAATGGTTCGGCAATTAGAGTTAGAAGATCTATTGATAATATGGAGACAAATATTGGATTTGATTCAAATGGTAATTTAGATACCACTTCATTAATGAATTTTGTTGCTACTGACGCTTCGGTAAGTACACCGATATTAGATACATATACTGGTTCGGTTGGTGCTTATTCTTTAAGAAGAATAAAAACAGGTGCTACTGCATCTATAAGAGTTAGAAGAAGTTCCGATAATCAGGAGACCGATATTGGATTTGATGGGGGTGGTAATTTAGACACATCTACATTATTAACATTTGTGGGAACTGGAAATGGATATGTTAAAACTTGGTATGATCAATCTGGATTAGGTAGACATGCTAATCAAACAACAGCTGCTAGGCAACCTTGGATTGTAAATTCTGGTACTTTATATACTGATAATGAAGGTAAACCAAGAATTTGGTTCTTTTCATCTTGGTTGAGTATACCAACTACAGTTAATTTAACTGGTGAGTCATCTATTTTCATAATGGGTAATGGTGATGGTGTTGGTAGTGGTTATTCTGGTTTCATTTGTTATAATGCGTCTGATAATCCTGAATTGAGATTATTGAAAGATGGTACTGGACATGTTGCTTATTGGAATAATGCTTATGTCTATCAGTCATCTACAAATACATCTACTAAAAAGGCATATGCTTTTACAATATCAGGTACGAGTACAAGAACTTTTAGATCTTGGTCAGATGGTGTTGAAGTTTTACCAACAACTGGAAATGGTTCTTATACTACAAGTGGATTTAGTAATGCTACTGAGTTTACCATTGGTGGTTATATTAGAACTAGTGGTTATCACAATGGTTATATGAATGAGATAATTGTATATGGATCTAATAAAACATCGGATGTTCAGAATATATCTCTACATCAAAGATCTTATTGGTTTGGAGGATCTTCTTATGTAACAACATGGTATGATCAATCTGGATTAGGAACAAATGCTGTTCAAACAACTGCCAATTATCAACCAAAGATTGTAGATAATGGAACAATTATTACTAGAAATGGAAAACCATCTATAAAGTTTGATGGTGTAAATGATAGATTGAGGTTAGTTACAAGTGGTAGTGTTAGGTCAGTATTTACTACTTTTTGTAAGGATCAATTAAATTGGTCTGGGTATAAAGGAATAATATCTTGGAGAAATGCTCTTTCGGCTGGTCTTCCGGAATTTTCAGCTTCTGCTACATCATGGAATCTTACAGGCATTGGTCCTGTTTATGGAGCTTCTGGTGAAGCACTTAACTCTATGTTAATATATGGAGCTTCTGTTTCAGTTAATGGTAATAATAGAAATGTTACAGATGCTGGTAATTATTTAAAAGGTTCAAGATTGGATAATAGAAATTCTGGTCAATTAAACTCGGTTTCTATACATCTATCATCTACTTTATCTGGTTCTAAAGATATATGTTTAGGAGCTGATTTAAATCAGTATGATAATAGATATTTAAATGGTGCTATATCTGAGATTATTTTATATTCATCTGATAAAACATCTGATAATGATAATATAAATTCTAATATATTGAATAATTGGTCAACATCACCATTAATTGTTAGAAGTGGAATGGTTTTAAATGTTGATCCTTCTATTACTGGGTCTTATATAGGTTCTGGAACAAGTGCTTATGATCTATCATTTAGTAATTATAGTTTTAGTTTAGTAAATGGAGTTGGATATACTGCTTCGAATAGTGGAGCTTTTAATTTTGTTCAAAATAATAATACTTATATAGAAAGAGTTGGTGGGGGAATAAATGTTGGTAATAAATTTACTGTTCAATTGTGGGCTAAGATTTCAAAGTTTGGTGGTAATGAAGGTGGTGTTTGGAAGAGAGCTGGTTTAGTAAATAATTCTTGGAATTGGACTGGAAATCAGGGATGGGCTCTTTTAGCGTCATCTCAATTTGGATCAAACAATGCTGCCACACCTGGTAAAGAATTCCTAACATTTTCATTAGGTCAGGATCAGTGGGGCTTCACAACCTCATACGGATCTATGACTCAGTATTTAAATACATGGGTAAATATAACAGTGGTTGTAAATGGAACAAATCAATTAAAGGCATATATAAACGGAACAGAACCTAATTATTTATATGTACAAAATGGTCCAGCTGATGGAGTATTGAATTATAATTTAAATTATTTTTATATAGGTAGAACAACTCAGGATATTTTACAGGGTTCTATAGGAAGTGTTTATATGTATAATAGACCTTTATCACAGACAGAAATTCAACAAAATTTTAACGCAACCAAATCAAAATTTGGACTTTAAATTAAAGAAACCTCCTTAATTGGAGGTTTTTTGTTTTAAATATTTAATATATACTTAAAAAAATAATTATAATTATATGGCTTATATGAATTCGAGTGGTCAGGTTAGGATTGGTGTTAGACCGGCGGTGACTGCTCAACAATTACAGACAGCTACTTACTTGTTTGATGGTTATGGTGGTGCAGCTGCTGCTTATTCATTGAGAAGATTAAGTGCTACATATTCTGGTTCTGCTATTAGAGTTAGGAGATCGGTGGATAATGCTGAACAAAATATTGGATTTGATGCGAATGGTGGTTTGGATACTAGTTCGTTATTGAGTTTCGCGAATGTTTCGGATACTTCGACTACAAAATTATTGGATCTTTATAGTGGGGCTGCGGTAGCTTATTCATTAAGAAAGTTGAGCTCAACTTATTCGGGATCTGCTATTAGAGTTAGAAGATCTTCAGATAATGCTGAACAGAATATTGGATTTAATAGTGATGGTAGTTTGGATACTAATTCTTTATTAACATTTATTGGTGGTGGAGATGGTTTTGTTAAAACTTGGTATGATCAATCTGGTAATAATAATCATGCCAATCAATTAAGTGCAGTTAACCAACCACAGATTGTATCATCTGGATCAGTATTAACAGTTAATTCTAAATCATGTATTCGATTTGATGGTTCTAATGATAATTTTTCAATATCTACACCAATAACTCTCTCAGCTGGTGATCAATTTTCATCTTTTCATGTTGAAAGGAAAACGACTGCTGCTGCTATTGGACTTTGGATTACTTCTAGTCCGTCTGTTAGTGGTGGATATACAGTTGTTAATTATGGTGAGACTATATATATGTCGGGTCAATTAAATACTTCAACATCCACATATAAAGGAGGTCCATTAACTGGTAATCCACAACGGGTAATTTCTGGATATTTAAAATCTATTGACACTAATTCACAAATTTATGTAAATAATTCTTTATTCACCAGCTACAATAATTCAGGGACCGAAACAAGAGGAGCTTCATTTATTACTATGGGTAGTAGACAAGGTGAGTATTCAAATACATCAGCTCAGGAATTAATATTATATAAGTCAGATAAATCATCAGATAATAATGCTATAAATAATAATATAAACTCATATTATTCGACATTCACACCTACTGGAAATGCCTTTGTAACAACTTGGTATGATCAATCTGGGAATTCAAAGGATGCTGCACAAACAACATCAGCGAGTCAGCCACAAATAGTTAGCAATGGTAGTTTGATTTTATTAAGTGGTAGAACAAGTTTATATTTTGGTGGTAGTTCATATTTAATAACATCTCAAAATGTTGTGAGTACTGGAAATGCCGCTTATTCGGTATTTGGTTTAGGTAGACCTCAAGGATCTCCTAATTGTTTATTTTATATTGGTATACCTTCTGGAAATAATGGTATTGGTTTAAATAATAATAATGGTACACCTAGACACTATTGGTTTGCAAATGACTATGATAGTAGTCAAACTTTTGTTAATACTAATTCAATATTTGTTGCTAGTTATGATGGAACTAAAAGATATACTACAATAAATAATGTTACAACATCAGCAAATTCTTCTGGTAAAAATACAATCAGTCCTGTATTGACTATTGGTAAATTACATACTTGGGGGCAAAGTTTGGTAGGACATGAAAGTGAGTTAATTATTTATGATTCAAATAAAGAGTCTGTTAGATCAAATATAACATCTGATTTGAATTCATATTATTCAATATGGGATAGTTCAATTGTTCAATCTGGTTTAGTAATGAATTTAGATGCTAGTTTTAAATCATCTTATCCTGGGACTGGAACAACTTGGACTGATATTTCGTATAATGGAAATAATGGAACTTTAACAAATGGTCCTGTTTTTGGAACTTCGAGTGGTGGTCAAATTGCTTTTGATGGTGTTAATGATTTTGCTAAAATTCCTTTAAACTTGTCTTCTTATTCGCAGATAACTGTTGAAATTTGGTATAAAATGAATCCGGGTGGATCGAATTTAGCAGCATGGGGTGGTATGTTATGGGAACACTCTTCTGATTGGAATTCAAATCCTGGTGCATTTGGTTTAGCCGTTAACTCTGGTGGATGTTCCAATGATCTTAATTTAATGCATACAAATCATAATGGTGGATCTGGTGCAATTAATTATCAATTTAATAGTGGCACAACATGGAGTTGTCATGTTAATATATTCTCAAATATAGCAGACTCGACTGGTAGATTGGTTTATGTTAATGGGCAATTAAAACCATTTGTATTAACAAATACTTGTTCAGGGGTTGCATTTTCAACATCTACCGCAACAACTAACTCAACTGCATTTAGAAATGATTTCTTATATCTATCATCCAGAAATGGACAAAGTGGATTTATAAATGGTAATATAGGACTAATTAGAATCTATGGTAGAAAACTATCAGCAACTGAAGTCCTTCAAAACTTTAATGCAACCAAGTCCAGATTTGGACTTTAATAAAAAAAGACCTCAATTTGAGGTCTTTTTTTTATTTTTTTAACTCATTAATTTTGTCTCTGAGTTTTGCTGCCATTTCATATTCTTCTGAATCAACAGCCTTTTTTAATTGTGACTCGAGCACTTTAACATCTTCTAATCTTTTTGATTTTGATTCTGTGTATGTTTTAACAAACGTGGATGTACCATCTGTGCTAGTCCAAGTTTCTTTTTTAGTTATAAAATCACCATTTTGGAACTCTTCAGTTGTTTTAGTCCAGTTAGGATCTCCCTCTTTTGGGGAATTAGTCATTAAATTTTCATTTGATAACAAATTGAATAGGTCTAATAAATAAATCTTTTTCATAACTTTTTTATTTTTTTTTATATAACTACTTCAAAAAGTATGCCAAAAATTTAATATGACAGTTTTTAAGTGGAAAGGTGACAATAAGTTATATGTCATTAAAGTAGGTGATAAAATGATTGCGATTCCATATGGTCATGGTGGAAAACCAATTATAGATTGTGATCGTAAGGATTTCTATATAGAAAAAGTTCTTAATATTAAAAGGGATTCTGGATTTTTATAGTTATATTTGTTATATGAAGGCGATTTTCTTGGATCATGATGGAGTTTTGTGTCTCTCACGGGAGTGGGGATCTCGTTTCCGTAAAATTAAGCGTTGGGAATTAGAAGGTGGTGTTGGTCAACCTCCAGTTGATGTTCGTTTTGATGATTTCAATAAGTTTGCTGTTAATGTTTTGAATGAGGTTATTATTCAAACTGGTGCTGAATTGGTTTGTAGTTCGGATTGGCGTTTAGAAGCCACTTTGGATGAAATGGTTCAATTTTATTTGAATAGTGGTTTAGTTAAGGGTCCAATTGATTTCACACCTGAATTACAAACTGTTACTAAACGATCAGATATTCGTGTTGATGAAATTAATCTATGGTTGTCCAATCACCCCCAGGTGGAAAAATGGGTGGCTTTGGATGATATGGATTTGAGTGCTTTGGATAATTTTGTTAAGTGTCGTGAGCGTGAGGGTTTAAAACAATGTAATATTTCTTCTAAAATTTTAAAATTTTTGTAAAAAGTGATAATTTTATTTTAATATATAAAAGAAAAAAATAAAATTATGGAATACAATAGCAACGTTTACGTAACTATCAATCACATTAATTGTGAAGCATTAGGTTTAGGTGAAAACCACAGAAAGAGTAATGATGGTAATATCTGTATTGTGGAATATTCTTCAGTAGAATCAATTCCAGCAGAAGTAGCAGATCACATTATTGGGACATATACACACCAAGAGGCTTTAGAATTAGTTTCTGGTCCAGAGTGGACAAGTGAAATGCCTATGTAATTTAGGAAAAAATTTTTAATCTTACTAAATAAAACCTTCATTTTTTGAGGGTTTTATTTTTTTAGGTTATTTTTTTAATATATACATAAAAAAATAATTTAAAAATATGGCATACGTAAATAGTAATGGTCAAATTAGAGTTGGAGTTAGGGCAGCAGTGGTTAGTAATTCACCGGTGGGTCAACAAACTACAATTTCTGCATCACTCTTACAATCTCTATATGGGGTTTGGAATGGAGATACAACAACAAATGAGTTAGGGACTCAAATCTATGGGGCTTGGAATGGAGATAATTCAGCAAACGATTCAGTTGGTACAAATCATGGATCATTGATGAATGGT
>Ga0172376_10002160_pt1 | contig 24382 bp, 24 predicted proteins | sample Lak35m_FD_121114 | JGI IMG/M metagenome (GOLD analysis project Ga0172376, IMG submission 121114) | Freshwater microbial communities from Kabuno Bay, South-Kivu, Congo - kab_092012_35m | ecosystem: Environmental > Aquatic > Freshwater > Lake | place: Democratic Republic of the Congo: South-Kivu...
AAAGCAAGCACTCGTCCCCTATCCCCCATCATGGCACCCTGCATTGGCAAGGCTTTCAAGAAAAGTACAGCGGTACCACCTGGTCCTCACACCTTCCAACCACCTTGTGGCGGGGGGCGATGACCGCCACCAGACCGCCACCCCATCCCATCGACCCCACACGACCACCCCCCAGCCGATTGCGCCTAGCCTGTCACCATGACATGATACCCGCTTAATTTTACACACCACAACAAAAGGAATGAGCATGTTTGTCGCATCCAAACTAATCGGGTTGGTTTGTCACCCACTGGGCATCAGTTGGCTCATGGGCTGTGCGGGGATACTCGCGTGGGCCTGCCGTTCCAGCCGGTGGGCATGGGGTTGTCTGATGGCATCATGGGTGATCATCACCTTGTCTGGCTGGATCCCACCGGTTGCATGGGCATACCGTCACCTTGAATCCCAATACCCGTCCATCCCCCCACACCACATCCGACCCGATGATTACCAAGGGGTCATTGTGTTAGGAGGGGGGATATTAAGCGGGGAATTGGTGGCCACCCGTCCCCATTCAGAATGGGGAGAAGGAGGCGAACGATTGCTGACCGCCGCCGACTGGTTGAAACAAATACCCCGCTGGCACATCATTGTGAGTGGGTATTCAGGCAATCCCCACCATCGGGGCCCGTCCGAGTCGGAGGTATCCGCCCACTGGCTGATGACACAGGGCATTTCACCCCACCGCATCACACTCGAAAACAAGTCACGAAACACCCAAGAAAACGCACGAGGGGTGGCCCAATTACCCATTACCCATACCGGTAAATGGCTGTTAATTACGTCGGCCAGCCACATGCCACGGGCCATCCGGTATTTTAAGGCCCAAGGGGTATCCGTCACCCCTTACCCTGTTGATTATCGGTTGCCAGCCCGAGGCCCCTTGCCTTGGTTTGATTTATCGATGGGGCATCAATTGTGGCAAGGCCTATGCCACGAATGGGCCGGAATGGTGCAACAAGCCATCCAACTGCGGGGCATACAGTGAACGCGTCGCCCATGGGTCATGGCGTGCCTGACGTGGCCCAACAATCGGTATCATCCTGACCACACGCGGTTAATTGGTAGCCCGAACTGCTGGATTGATACCGAAGTACCCCCACACGATCCCCTTCCTGATACGCTTTGCCCGTATACGGGTTGGTGGGGATTTGGCGCAATGACTGGGATTGAATCAAGGCCTGTAATACCACCATCACCGCATCCGTCACCGGATAAGCCCCCATGGTCAGGCGATGGGTTTCTAAGGCGGTTTGAATCGTCGCCACATTTGATTCTTGGGCCGAACGACGGGCCTTTGACTGAATGGCCGTATAATTGGGATACGCAATGGCCGCCATCACCGCCATCACCGCCATCACAATCACCACCTCAATCAACGAAAACCCCTCGTCTTCTGCCATTCGCATGCATCCCCCTTTATCGCCATTATCATGACGTCATATTATGAAAAGGAGTGAATCATGGCTGACATTGGCCACAATGTCAACCACATGCTGGCCGCCATCATCACACCCACCACCATCAGAAGGACCGGACGCAACAGCCGAAACCGGGTATGCAATTGCAGGCGTCGTGCGTCACGCAACTCCGTCGCCACATCCAACACGGCCGATGCCAATTGTCCCGTTCGCTCCCCATGCCGCAATCGTTCCCGGTGAAACACCCCCAATTGTAAAAACACACCCAACCCATCGGCCAATTGCCCCGATTGCCTGCAATACGCCACCCCATCCGCCCACACATTCGCATCGACCCCCCGTTGGCCCACACGCATTAAACACTGATTCAGTGGCACCCCCATTGCCAGTTGAACCCCCAATACCCACAATTGCTCGGCACGGTTGGCCGCCCCTCCCCATCCCACCCACCGTCGTCCCCCTTGCCACCCCCCTGTCATCACCCCCATCGCCCCCAGCAACAGGGTGATACCCCCGGGTAGTGTTTGCATCCATGACGATAGTTTCAGCATCACCAATAGGCCCCCAGTGGGATGGGGCACCATCATCGCAACCTGAGGGGTCGTCACCCCCATCATCACCCATATCATCACCCCTACCATGCCCACCAACACCAGGGGATACCAAAGGGCATGAAGACACGCCGCCCGCTCCTGCTCATGCCACGCCATCCATTCACTCACCCGTGTTAAATACACCGACACCGCCCCCCCCAGTTGACACCCCTCAAACAAGTGTTGGGCCCGTCTCGGTAGCATGGGCTGCAGGGCCGTCACCACATCCACCCCCCGGGCCAATTGATCGTGCACCACCCCCAAGCGTGACCGATACCAGGCATCCCGTTCGTCTTGAATCAATAATAACAACACCCTGGCCAAGGGTAACCCCATCTCAAGTGAGGTCACCATGCGACGGGCCACCAGTGGCAAGCGTTGCCTGAGTTTACGGTCGGACATATATCCGATTGGCCAATTGGGTCGTACTCGCCACCACCGCTTCCACCCCTACCCCCTTGAGTGCCGCCACGGCCGCCGCCACCTCACCAATATACGCACTTTGGTTGGGCTGCCCTTTATACCGCTGGGGCACCAAGTAGGGCATGTCGGTTTCGAGCATGAATTTTGACAGGGGCAATGCGGTCACCGCCGCACGACTGGGCACCGATGAGGGATAGGTAATGTTGCCCGTAAACGAATAATAGGTGGTGGGAGAATCGACCGCGTCAAGAAACGCCAATGAATCAGAAAAACAGTGAAAAACCTTGATCACGTGGGGCCATGCCTTTACCACTGGGATAAACGCATCGGCCGCCCCACGGCAATGCAAAATCACCGGCAACCCCATCCGTTCGGCCCACTCAAAATGAACCGTCAACCGTGCCAGTTGCACTGGTAAAGGCACCGACGACCTCACCAAATCCAAGCCCGTTTCACCCACGGCCACCACCTGCTCATCTTGTAGCAATACCCCCAACTGATCCGACCATGAAGCGGGCACTTCGCGTTCACACGGATGGATACCAGCCGTTGCCCGCAACATCGAATGGGCATGGGCCCAGGCAATGGACTGGGCTGAGGTTTTTAAATCAATCGCCACATTCACAATATCCGTGACACCCGCTGCTTGGGCCTGGGATATCAAAGCCTCCGGTGGGGCATCCGATAAAAACAAATGGGCATGGGTATCAATCATAAGTGGCTCCTTTAATCACGGAATAGGCGATGTTTTTGGGAATCCCCATCAACTGGGATACCCCCATCATCTGGGACCGGGTCAACCCCAGGTCAGATAAATGGGATAATACCCCCTCCCACTGGGGCACTTTGTGGGGCACCACCACCACCACCCATTCGCCTTTGAGGCCCCCCTCTCCCCATTCGGTTAAGATCGACTCAACCGGGGCATCCCACACCTGTTCATAGGGTTTGGTTAATTCTTTGCCCAGCACCACCCGTGAACCGGGGTAATCGGTTGCCACCTGTTTTAAGTTGTCTTTTAAGCGATTGGGGCTGTCAAACGCCGCCACCGCCATGTGATGGGTGGCAGCCAGCGCCAACCATTGGTCCCATTCACCCCCACGCCGTGGGACCCAGCCAATCCATAGATAGGGACAGGGCACCGACACCACCGATAACAAGGCCATTAAGGCATTGGGTCCGGGAATAGGGACCACCACCCCCCCCTTCTCTCGTATATACGTCACCAATTCCCCCCCTGGGTCACACACGCCAGGGGTCCCCGCATCCGACACCAATGCCAACGAATCCCCCGCACTTAACCGTTGCCACACCATCGCCAAACGATGCCGCTGGGTGTGTTGATCCAGGCGAATCATGGGCACCTTAATGCCATAATGGGCCAATAACTGGCCCGTCACACGGGTATCTTCTGCCAACACCGCCGCCACACCCGACAACACCGTCACCGCACGCCCCCCCAAATCATCCCAATGACCAATGGGGGTGGCGCACACATACAACACCCCCTGCCCCCCAGCCTGATCTACCCCTTGAGACCCCCCACTACGAACCGCCCTCATGCGCTTGCCTGCCCCCCTCTCGCTCGTAATCCACAGGGCGATAAATGGTCATGGATTTAACATCCCCCAATAAAAAACGCCCCCCATCTGTCATCATAACCCCACTTTTTTTATCCAAAAACCGAACCACTTTTTTATCCCCATTTTTAAAAATAATCAAGACCCGCTTGCCCTTATAAGTGGACGAATGCAGGGTCATGGGTCAACCCAATCCATATAATCAGCATACCCGTCACGCACCATGTGTGAGTGGGGAATAAACCGCAACGCCGCCGAATTGATGCAATACCGTTTCCCACCCTGATCAGTGGGGCCATCATCAAACACGTGTCCCAAATGAGAGCCCGAGGGGCTCCTAACTTCTGTGCGGCGCATCCCGTGGGATTGATCGTCTCGATACACCAACGGACGAATGGCATGGCTAAAGGCAGGCCACCCACACATCGACTCAAATTTATCACGCGACGAAAACAGTGGTTCCCCCGTTACCACATCCACATAAATCCCCGGCTCAAAATGATCCCAATAGGCGTTTTTAAAGGGGGGTTCGGTGGCATTCTGCTGGGTCACTTGAAATTGAATCGGCGTTAGCATCCCCCGAATTTGTTGGGGCAATGGCTTTTTAAATGTGCGTGCCCAAGCATCTGAGTCATTCATACCCACAATTCCCATCATCACCCACCCCACCCACATCGATACAACCCTCAGGCCAAGGCGACTAAGCCAATGGCTTTTTACGGTCTTGTGCATACTGAGATACCACCCCCTGACGTTCTAAGGCTTCCATTAAGCGTGCCGCACGATTGTATCCAATGCGCAATTTTCGTTGCAAATAAGACGTCGAAGCGTACTGCGTGTTCATGATAATCTGCTTTGCTTCTTCATACAACTCATCCTGATCCGACTCATTGGACTTCGATTCAGACTCAAGGGGCTCAACCGACAACACCGCCTCGATATAAGAGGGGGATGCTTGGGCTTTTAAAAACCCCACCACCGCCTTGACTTCTCGCTCACTCACATACACCCCTTGTACCCGCTGGGGCTTCATCGAACCGACCGGACTGTATAACATATCCCCTTTCCCCAATAATTTTTCGGCCCCCGGCATGTCTAAAATGGTGCGCGAGTCGATTTGAGATTGTAAAAAGAATGAAATACGTGAGGGAACGTTGGCCTTGATTAAGCCCGTCACCACATCCACACTGGGACGCTGGGTGGCAATCACCAAGTGAATGCCCGTGGCCCGAGACATTTGAGCCAGCCGACAAATCGTACTTTCAACTTCAGACGATGCCACCATCATTAAATCCGCCAATTCATCAATGATCACCACAATATAGGGCAAGGTTTGGTGGACCACATGGGTATCATCCGTTTCAAACGACGCCCCTTTTTCGGTCACCCATTGGTTGTAGCCCTCAATGTGTTTGACCCCCACTTTCGAAAACGTTTCGTACCGACGCTCCATTTCAACCAAGGCCCATTTGTTGAGGGTCGCCGCCGCCTTGTTGGGATCGGTGACCACCGGGGCCACCAAATGGGGAATGCCCTCATACAAACTTAATTCCACTTTCTTGGGGTCAATCATTAAAAATTTGACCTCATCTGGCTTGGCCCTTAGCAAAACCGACAATATAAAGGTATTCACACACACACTTTTTCCTGATCCTGTGGCACCCGCAATCAACACATGGGGCATCTTGGCCAAGTCCATTAAAACAGGCTCCCCCGTAATGGTGAGGCCCATTCCCGCCACCAATCGCGATGATTGGCTATAAAACGTGGTTTTTTCTAACAACGCACGCAACGTGACCGATTCGGTTTGGCGATTGGGCACCTCGATACCGACCAATGCTTTGCCCGGAATGGGGGCCTCAATGCGAACATCGGGGGCCGCCAATTTGAGGGCGATGTCTTTTGATAGGGACGTGATTTTAGCCACTTTAACCCCCACCCCCGGCGCTAATTCATAGCGGGTCACCGAAGGGCCCGGGGTAACATTCACCACCTTGGCTGCCACACCAAAACTGGACAGGGTATCTTCTAAAATGACGGCTTGCTCTTGCCGCAACGCCACATTTTCTTTGGAATGAATCGAAGAGCCCCCCCCAGGGTCTAGCAGGCCCAAAGGAGGAAATTGGTAGTCATCCAAATCGGGTAACACCGCCAAGCGGGGTGCCCCTGTATCCGATGGCGGGTCGGCAAGGGATGCGTCTAAACCATGACCCTCAGGCTCCCCCACAGGTAACACGGACACCGTGTCATCGGCGGGAAGCGTGGCGGGGGGTATCGATGGGGACACCAGCACACGACCGGCTTTTTTGGGGGCCGGAACCGGCGCAGCACGGGACGGCACCGGCAGTGGGGCGGCCTTTAAAAACTGCCAAAAACGCCGAAACGCGTTGGGAAAGGCCCATATCGGAACCGCGATCACCAAGGCAGCCGCCCACAATAAGGTGCCCACTTCCCCCAATAATTGGGTCGACACCCTTGCCAGGGCCCAGCCCATCATCCCCCCACCTTGGGCAGAAGGGGGCCATTGCCAAGCCACCCCCACATGTCCCGTCACCACCGCCACAATGGTGGACAACCCAGCCAAGAGCCCCACCCCCCCCAGCATCGCGGCCCACACCGAACAGCGTCGCTTCAGCAACAACCACCCCATGCCCATCAACACCACCCCCACCTCATAAGAAGCCCCCCCCAGCAATATGGTGAGTCCGTTCGCCAACACCGAACGCCCCACCCACCCCGTCCATCCCGGTTGCCACACGGCCAACACCGCGAATCCCCCCAGCACCATCAAGGCAATCCCTACCCCCGCTGGTGACCACTGCGTGCGCCGTTTTCGTACCAATCGTGCCATGGCCTACTGTTTGATGGTCACCCGGTCACCCACCCGAAACCGGTATTTTTTGGATAGCCCCCCATTGATTTCTAAGACATACGGCACCATCACAGGGGGAGAAATCACATCCATGGATCGAGGAAATGCCGAATGATGGATATGGGCCACCGATAAATCAGCACCCACAAAAAGCAAATCAAGTGACAAATACGTGTTCTTCATCCAAAACGACTGGCGTTTGGCCACCGGAAACACAAACCACATCCCCCGATTGGCTGGCATATGATGACGAAACATCAAGCCCAATTCTTGTTGTTCGGGGGTTTTGGCCACTTCACACTCAAAACAATGGTGTCGAATACAAAGTTTGGTGGCCCACAAAGGGGACACCATCAGAATCAATAATAACCCCACCCTCAAGAGGCGGTGTCGCACACCCCTCATCACAACGTTTAGGCAGCAGTCGCTTTGTTCAACCGCAATGCCAATCGTGACTTTCTACGGGCAACTGTTGAGCGTTTGATAATGCCTTTGGTGGCCAATTTATCGAGTGTTTTCAACGCAACCCGAAGGCTTGTTTCGGCCTGAGATGGGTTGGCTTCAACGGCTTGATGAAACTGCTTTACCACGGTTTTAGAGAGGGTTTTGTAAGCCAAATTACGTTCCCTATTGCGATGATTCAATAAGACGTTTTTTTTGGCAGACTTTGTATTGGCCATTTTATTGCTCCTTTATGTTACAAAACGGGTGATGATCAGGGTCTAAGGACTTGATCACAAGGGGGGCTAGCATACTACGTTACCCGACAACGATCAACACCATGGCATGCGTCATCCTTGTTTATGGCGTATCCTTGGGTTTGGGATACGTTTTAAGCAAGGCTATTTCGATGCGACGGTTTTTGGCACGGTTGGTTTCAGAGGTGTTGGGTAACAAGGGCCGGTACTCGCCATATCCCGTACCAGACAAGCGTTGGGGGGACAAATTAGAAACCCCCATCAAATAGGTCATGACGGAATAGGCCCGATAAAACGATAATTCCCAGTTGGATTGAAACGACGCATTGCGAATGGGGCGGTCATCCGTATGACCATCCACCACCACTGGGTTGCGTGTTTCGGCAATCACGTCAGCAAATCCTTTGAGAATGCCTTGCCCCGGCAATGACAAGTTGGCATCACCCGATCGAAACAAAACCGGTGATGACAACACCACCTTCACTTTGCCTTCATCAACGGTAATTTTAGCATCTTGCTCAAGCTGTTGGCTTTTGATTGCCTGGGTTAATTGGGCCAGAAGAATGGCGTCGGCATCGCGTCGTTCAACCCGTTCTGACATGCTAGGGGGCGGCTTCTGCGTTGAAAACTCTCCCTTCAAGGAATCCGAGACCTGTTGGTATTTAACCGGGTCAATGGTCGAGATCGAAAACAAATACACAAAAAAGATTAACAATAAGGCCATCAAATCCGAAAACGAGACATAAAAATTCTCGACTTCCGTATGCATTTTACGCATGGCTAACGGGCCAGCTTTCGTTTGACGGTGGCCCGGTCTTTGGCCGTTAATACCATATAAAGTTTTTCTTCGACCACAATCGGCAACTCATTGTTGGCCATTGACACAATGGCCTCGACCAATTGTTCTTTGTGAACGGCTTCTTCGTGGCTGCTGGATTTTAAGCGGCCCGACAGCGGTAAAAAGACCAAATTAGAAAAGGTCACCCCATAAAACGTACACACCAACGCCAACGCCATATTGGGGCCCAAACTTTTGGGATCTGACACATTGGCCAATAATTTCACCAATCCCGCCAACGTGCCAATCAACGCCAACCCAGGCGAAAACTTGGCCATGGACTCAAAAAACAAAATCGCTTGTTCGTGACGGGCCTGAGACCGATCAATCATTTCTTTTAACAACACCCGAATTTCAGATGGGTCCACCCGATTGACCACCAAGCGCAAAGCGGTTTGCAAAAACACATCTTGAATGGTCTCAACATCGCCCTCAATGGCACCCCGACCATCACGTGTCATGCGTTTGCTATAGGTTAACAACAGCACCACGTCTTCGATAAAGGTGCCCTTTCGGGACCGAAAGACCACTTTCATCCATCCCCCCAATTTATTGAGTTGAGAAAAGGGAAAATTAATCAGTGCCGTACTCAATAACCCCACCCCCACCACAATAATGGCCTCTCGACTCACAAACAATTGGGCGTCACTACTACCCGTTGCAAACACAAGCTCAAATAATATAAACCCCACCAACCCCAACCCCACATATAACAGCGCAACCATGCCTAACTCCCTGCCCGTCTTGAACGGGGTAATTGAATGCGACCATCACGGTCCAAGCGTTCGGCCACCGACAACACCTCAGATTGGGCACGATCAATCTCATCCGACGAAAGGCTACCGGCACGTAAATCCAAAAACTGGGTAACCGTGGCACGTGCATTGCGGGGCAATACCTCAACAAAACGATCCACCGTGCCTTGGTCCAAGCCCGACAACGCCGTGGCCAATACCTCAATGCGCACCTCGCCACACAACAAACGCAGTGCCTCATCATCCAATAGCTTAAGGTCTTCAAACAACAAAATGGTCGACCGAATCCGTCGATACGCATCTGGCATCGCCCGTTCGATCATGCCCAATAAGCCCCGTTTTTGGCCCCCTTTCATGCGACCAAACAATTCGGTCACTGTGCCATCGCCACCCGACAAACACTCCAAGGCGGCTTTAATTTGTGTCTCTAATTTGTCTAACAAGGCCCGATTGACCATTTTTTGCTCAATCAAAGACGCCACCACCGCCACTTGTATTTTGGTGTCAAAATGAGACAACAGCGTGGCGGCCATTGATTTATCTAAAAAATTAACAATGAGCCCAATGTTTTCGGGGCCCACATTTTCTTTTTTTAACAAATAAATCAAATTGGGTAATGACTGGGTATCCACAAAATCAAAATACCGTTTGACCGCATTGGCTGAGGCCCCTCCCCCACCGCCCCCGCCAGAAGGGGCGGTAATATCGATGGTGGGGGATACCGTCACCGACGGCGACGGCGAGGCCGCAGGCGCCGACACAGGGCCCATCCCTACCAATGACAACCGGGACACTTTGCGGGTTAACCGCAAAGTCAACAGCACATACAGCAACACAAACAGCCCCATGATGCCCACCCCCGCAATGGTAATCATATTGGATGTTGAATTAACCTTGTCTTCTTGGCGTTCCAGTTCAATTTTCTGCACCGGCTGACTGGGTACCACAAAGGGCTTGTACGTCACCACCATTTTATCCCGGCCATTGACCAAGCCGGTTAACTCGCGCACCGTGGCTTGGGCCCGCCCTACCTGAGAGCGGGGAAACGATCGATTCACCACCAGCGACACCGTCATGGATTGAATGGTGGGCCTCACATACGTGGTCACCGAATCAAAGGGCAATTGCCGCATGGTGTCAGGAGACAAATTTTTGATGGCCGGAAACCCCGGCATAATATTCATCTGAGACGGCTTGCTGTCTGCCACTTGGGCCCGGCTTTGACGGGTATAATTCACGTCATACCGGGGCGTCGACAACGACACATCCACCCGCACCACCAATTGATTGGGACCATAAATCGTGTCCAAAGACCGTTGCAAACGGGTCGCCAACTGTTCTTCGATGGACACCTCATCGGGACTTGCCGCTAACCGGGTCGCCGAACCAAGCAACAAAACCGCCATCCCGATACCCCACCATCCGCGTTGTGTGATCATGTGTTGTAACTCCTATTCAGTTATTGAGGCTTGGGTCCGCGGACCACCCATTTGCCATCTTCTTCAGCCACCACGGGCTTACCGCCTTGTTTTTTGACTTGGGCTGCAAACTCATAGGCTTTATCTTGGGTATTAAACTTGCCCAACACAATCGTATCCGCCACCACTGTCGCCACCTCTTTTTTGGCCGCTTTTCGAGCCTGTTTGGCCGCCTCTTTGTCTTCTTCAATGGCTTTTTCTAGCTGCGACACCGTTTCTTTTAATGCCGCATTGCCCTCATCTAAAAAAACAGCCGTGTTCCATGCTGCCAAGGCTTTCTCTCGCTCGGCCATCATATAATAGGCCGAACCCAATCGCTCAAACACCGTGGGGTTTTCTCGATCCAACACCGATAACAACAACAAGGCATCCACCGCCTGTTGGTAATTCCCCCCATAAAAGCCAATTTCAGAACGCTTCCAATATTTGGCTTCCATGTTTTCAACTTTGTAAGCATCCGATTTTAATTCCAGCAAGTCTTCCATTAAATAACGGGCCTTCATGTTTTGACCGGTTAAAAACAACACATGAATCAACACATCACGGGCCACATCGTTCTTGCCGGTTAGAATCGCCTGCTGGGCCTCACGTATCAGGTTATCCGCTTGCCGCTTGACGGGTTCATCCACTTCATTGTCACGCAAAATCACCGCATTGGCTTTGGCAACCCGTTGGTCCACCGATTGAAATTGCCGCAAAATCACAGCCTCTTTTTTTTGGGTCGCGGGCCATTTGGCAGCGGGAATTTTATCCAATGCTTTTAACGCATCGGCATATTTTTTTTCTTGCATGGCTTGCCGGTATTGTTTGAGTAAGTCAGGCAATAAATCATCGGTGTAGACAAAGGGTTTTTCGACGTTTTTGGTTACCAATACCGCTGTGGGGTTGGTGGTTGACAACAACATACCCGAAGGAGCCCCTGGCACCACGGGCCGACGGCGACGCTGGGCCATGGCATCCACCGCCAACCCATTCAGCAAGCACACACCCAATAACCCCACCCCAATCCAACGCCATTGAAACAGCCTCATGATATCAACCTCCACGCTTTGTTTGATGTGGGTTCATATAAATACCCCCGCACCATCATGGCCCGTCATGACACGCAGTCACGATGGCATCCACCGTCTGGTCAATCAACGCATCGGTATGAACCGATGACACAAACTGACTTTCAAATGGGGACGGGGCCAAATACACCCCCTGAGATAACACACGCCGATACCAAGTGGCAAATCGATCCCGGTCTACCGCCATGGCATCTTCCGCATTGTGGACGGGTCCTTCACGCATAAAGATGGACCACATAGTCCCCAACGCCGTCACATGCACCGGAACCCCCGCCAGTCGCTGCGATACGCCCGCCACCAACCGTTGGGTGGCCTGTTCGGCACGATCAAAGGCGGGGGTATCCTTTAACAAGGACAACGTGGCAATGCCCGCTGCCATGGCCAAGGGATTGCCAGACAACGTCCCCGCCTGATACACCCGACCCATGGGGGCCACGTGATCCATCAGTGCCGCACGCCCACCATAGGCCGCACATGGCAACCCGCCCCCCACTACCTTACCCAAACAGGTGATGTCAGGCACCACCCCCACCACCGACTGGGCACCACCCAACGCCACCCGAAACCCCGTCATCACCTCATCAAAAATCAAAATAGCACCCACCCGATCACAGGCCTCACGCAAGGCCCTTAAAAACCCTGGCTGGGGCAAAATCAATCCCATATTACCCATCACAGGTTCGATAATCACACCCGCCACGTCACTGCCCCACGCATCAAACGCGTGGGTCAATGCGGACACATCATTAAATGGCAACACACTGGTAAACGCCGCCAATTCAGGCAACACCCCGGCACTATCAGGCGTCGACTGGGTGGCCAAACCTGAACCTGCCGACACCAACAAGGCATCCACATGACCATGGTAACAGCCCGCAAATTTAACCAACCGCTTGCGCCCTGTCACCCCCCTTGCCAACCGAATGGCACTCATACAGGCCTCGGTGCCTGAATTAACAAACCGAATTTTTTCCATCGAAGGAAAGAAAAATTGAACCAATTGGGCCAACTGGGTTTCGGCATGATGGGGGGCCCCAAAACTGGTCCCTTTGGCCGCTGCCTGCTGAATCGCTGCGACCACGGTGGGATGGGCATGCCCCACAATCATAGGACCCCACGACAACACATAATCAATCAGACGCTCCCCATCGATCGTCACCAAATAAGGACCCGTCGCATGATCGATGAACCTGGGGGTATCCCCCACATAAGAAAAGGAGCGAACGGGGCTATTAACCCCTCCGACTAATATGGCCTTGGCCGCATCAAAACACTCACGAGATGTCAGGACAAACCCTCCTCATCTTGAACGCAACAAGACCAATGGTCGGGGCGACTGGATTTGAACCAGCGACCACTAGCACCCCATGCTAGTGCGCTACCAGGCTGCGCTACGCCCCGCCGTGAGGTTGTCACTATAAACTAGGTTACCGGATTAGACAATTCCGAAACGCCATTTGACTCACCCACTGGGGGATCCCCCACCATGACAACGGGTGAAGGCGATTCGGTTGGGACCCCATTGGTGGCAACAGGGGCATTGACCAGGGCCAAAAAGGCCGCACCGTCCATCACCTCTTGCTCAATCAACGCCAACGAAATGGCATCCAAAAGGGCGCGGTGTTCGGTTAAAATGAGGGTAGCCTCTTGATAGCACTCGTCGATTAAGCCACGAATTTCATCATCAATTAACCGGGCCGTATCATCCGCATAATCCTTGGAATGATCACTGTAATCGCGTCCCAAAAATACCGCCCCCTGGCTTTTGCCATACCGACGGGTTCCCAACCGTTCACTCATGCCATATACACACACATAATTGCGGGCCAAATCAGTGGCCCGGTCAATATCGTTAGAGGCACCCGATGTAATCGACCCAAATACCAAATCCTCTGCAATGCGTCCGCCCATCAAGATTTTAATTTGATCTTTAATTTCACGACGCGAAATCAATACCCGATCAGTCTCAGGCAATTGCAGGGTATACCCCAAGGCCATGCCACGTGGCAAAATAGAAATTTTATGAACCGGATCGGCATGGTGACACTTCACCGCCACCAGGGCATGCCCCACCTCATGATAGGCCACAATTTTCTTGTCTTGCTCGGTTAACAGGCGCGACTTTCGCTCAGGGCCTGCCAACACCCGGTCAATCGATTCTTCGACCTCTCGCATCGAAATGGTGGTTCGGTTTTTGCGGGCCGACAACAACGCACTTTCATTCAATAAATTGGATAAATCCGCACCGGTAAACCCAGGGGTACGGCGGGCCACCAACTCAAAATCAACATCTTGATCTAATTTTTTGTTGCGACCATGAATACGCAAAATATCAACCCGACCCGGCAAATCGGGTTTATCCACCACCACCTGGCGATCGAAGCGGCCCGGGCGCAACAATGCCGGATCCAAAATATCAGGGCGGTTGGTGGCCGCCAATATAATGACCGTGTTTTGATCATCGAACCCATCCATCTCAACCAATAATTGATTTAAGGTTTGCTCACGCTCATCATGTCCCCCACCAAGTCCGGCACCCCGATGACGGCCCACCGCATCAATTTCATCCAAAAAAATAATGCACGGCTGAGACTTTTTGGCCTGTGCAAACAAATCCCGCACACGAGACGCCCCCACCCCCACAAACATTTCAACAAAATCCGACCCGGACAAACTATAAAACGGGGCATTGGCCTCACCTGCCACCGCACGGGCCAATAGTGTTTTACCCGTACCAGGGGGCCCCATCAACAATACCCCTTTGGGGATTTTAGCCCCAATGGCTTGGTACTTTGCAGGGTTTTTGAGGTAATCCACAATCTCTTTTAATTCAACAATGGCCTCGCCCGCACCGGCCACATCTTGAAAGGTAACCGGTTGATCACCCGCCGCATATTTGGTTGCCTTTGATTTTCCGAATGTCATGGCTTGGTTATTGGCCCCACTGGCTTGTCGAAAAATAAAATACCAAAGCCCCGCAATCAACAAAAAGGGCAGAATGGCCTGTAAAAACAAAGACCAGGCCCACGATGAATCGTCGGGATTCACCTTCACTTTCAGGCGGGGGTCTTGCAGGTGCTTCACCAACGCCGGGGTTTCAATATAATTGGACTTGAATTGAACGGTTTTTTTGGTGGCTGGGTCGGTGTATTTTCCTAAAATGGTACGGTCTTGGGTCCGCACTTCAATGGATGACACCGCTCCCGATTCAAAGCGCTTGAGAAGTTCTGAATAACTTATTTCCACCATTTGTGAGCGTTGGCCCCAATAAGAAGAGGCGATCGAAAACCCAATCAGACAGGCAAATACCACCCATACCCATCGTTTGTTATCACGTTGAAACCGCTTGTTTGTTTTTTTCTGTCTTGGCATGATCGCATCTTACCCCACCTCACCCCATCCGTTCAACCAGGTATGTGGCAACCCCATTGGGTTATCCCACCCCACCCACTCGCCACACCTCAAAACGCAACGTGGGAAGGGGGCATGCCCATTGTGTCTGTTGTAATCGATCGGGAAGGGGCGGAAAAAAGCGGTCACACGCCACCGCATCCGACATACGGGTCAGATACACCGCCTGCAACCGATGATGCATCAGGGCCACCTGGTACAACTGTTCCCCCCCAATGACAAAGGTGCGATAGGCCGAGGCCAAGGTGGCCAACCCCAAGGCATGCTCCAGGCTTTGGGCACCCACCACCCCCTCGGGGAGAGACCAATCGGTCTGGGTGGACACCACCAGATTCAAGCGATGCGGCAACGGTTGGATTGGCAACGACTCCCAAGTGCGCCGTCCCATAATGACGGCATTTTGACGATTGGCAGGGGCCGCAGTGGTTAACCGCTTGAAATACCGCAGGTCTTCTCGGCTGTGCCATGGCAACGCATTATCGACCCCAATACCCGATTGGCCCGACTCAACCGCCACCACAATTGAAAATGACGCGGGAACTAACACGCCACATGCATGGGCTTGAGCACCATTACCAACGGCGTATCCGGCGATACTGGCTCACGAAACGCCACCTTGTCAATTGACACCAACTGGGTCATGAGCCCGTTTGCTGTGGCCTGCAGTGCCACCACCATGCCCCGACATTCACAGGTGAGGGCCCCGTCAACAACCCGAATAATCTCCGCATCCAATTTAACTTGGCCGCTGGTTACGCCCCGCCGATGGGCCCAGGCCAATACACTGTCTTCAATCGCCTGAACTTGCATCACCCCCATCATGATGGGTTTGCCAGGAAAATGCCCCCTGGTAAAAGGATGGTCCCCCGGGTATTGATAAGCGGTAACAAACACCCCTGTTTGAGGGTCATCATGTCGGACCGCGTCCACCCAAATCATGGGGTCTTGTCGGGTAAACCATGACCGGGGCACCGGGTTATTTTCGGTTAAATCGGGGCATATACCCTGTTTACTGGGGGCCCCATCCCCTAATTTAGTGGGGTCGATCACGTAGGCCATCAGATTGCCAGTCGCCAGCGATTGATCCGCCACACACAAATTGGCATGGCATCGAATAAACCCCCCCTTCTCTTTGCCCTTGGTCACCGTCCCTGTGATGACCTCCCCAAGCAATGCAGACTGATGCACCACAAATTGACTGATACTGGCAAACACAATGAGATGAGAGCGGTTGTAATCGGTGCACACAATCGAGGCCAAGGCCGCAATTTCCATGTACACCGATGACAGAATCGCCATTCCCTGGGGAACCGGCTGAAAAAACACAGCCCGGGGATCGTCAGCTGATACCATCAACGAACAATTTCCAACCGTATGATCGGCATTAACCATCATAACCACCTGGTCAATCAAAACGTTTTCGTATCGGTGTTCAATCCGGGTCAGAAGCGATGACGGGTCATAGGTCCGAATCATGGCTGGCCAATCACCTCTCGCAACTTGGCCAGGGCCTGATTAAGCAGTCGGGAAATGTGCATTTGAGACAAATTTAATCGGGTGGCAATTTCGGCTTGAGACAACCCCCGATAAAACCGAAGAAACACAATGCGTTGCTCACGACGCGGCAAGTGGGTCATCGCTTGCCTCAAGGTCACCCGGTTTAACAGGCTCACCTCTGTATCATTGCTACCCAAATGATCCATCATGGTGGCCGTGTTGCCATCCGATGGGGATGACCCGCCCGCAGTAAACGCGGGGGCATCCAACGACACAACCGCACTGCTTTGCCAGGCCTCAATGCTTTCAAGGACCGTTTCTTCAGACAATCCCAGCGCCACCGCAATCTGGGGGATGGTCGGGCTCACCCCTTCTAATTGAGACTCTTTGATATAGCGTTTGATGCGCGAATACTGCTCTTGTAATTTTCGGGGCACTTTTAATATGCCACGCTTGTCACGAAAATAATGCTTGATTTCACCAATGATATTGGGGGTGGCAAATGTGGCAAAGTCAACGGCTTTTGCCAATTCAAAACGATCAATCGAACGCAACAACCCAAAGGTGCCAATTTGAATGAGGTCGTCAATGTCATCTCGGTTAAACGCTAATTTTCGGGCGATGTACTCAACCAATGGCATGTACGCCCGAATCAAATCATCTTTGACGGTGGTATCACCTTGACCAAAATAAAGGCCAACGAGGGTTTCTTTATCCATGGTTACACTGCTACCATGATAGGGTTTTCGCATGGGGTTGCATCCTTAATACTCAAAAAATTACCTTTTTTCTTGCGGGGTGAGACCCCGTATATTCCCACCATTGCCAGTGGTTAAACATCCATGATGGATTCCACCATCATCGAAAGAGGCTATCACAGCGATGACCGTTTCATCAATTTAAAGCCATGCGATTGCATGGTGGCATGTTTAACTCGTTTATGTTTAACGCTTTGAAACGGTATGCTATTGTACCAATGCACGTGAGTGTCATCGTGTGGCCAGACTCAACTCACCCCTTCTTCACTTAACATCAAAAGGATTTCATTCCCCATGCTAACATCCATCCCTTCGCTTCATACCTGTACCGTAAGCCCAAGATCCCCCGTTCCCCAAGCGTCAGGCTCATCCATTGGCCCCACAGGGGCCTACCTCGGTCACGAGAGTCGGGCGAGGTGTCTCATTCGTACCTTATTGGCCACGGGCAACTTTTCAAAACTTTGTAGCCAGATTAAAGGACAAGATGAAGAAACCCGGTTGAACGAAGCGTGTCAGCACATCATCAAGACCCACCCCTTCGGCAAAGAGGCCGCCACGGTCTCAGAAATCAAAACCTTTATTTATCACACCACCCTGTTAAGCCGTTTGATCAAAAACCCGTTGAACGATTTGCATCACCCATCACTCGCCAAACCCCTGGATACGATTGACCATATTGAACTTCAATGCCATCGGGACCGTTACATCGAATTTTTTGCCTGCAAAAAAGTGTGGGATGCTATCTTAACGATCTTATCGGCCAAGCTATCGTCCCAACTAGAAAGCCTCGTCCTTGGTCATGGCACCCACCTTCCACCCGCTACCCGCATGCCCCATCAACCGATCCATCATATCCAACAAACCGTTCGGTGCCTTGTTCAGCATCATCAATTAGCACATGATGTCATTCAACATATCGTAAAAGGGGTTTGCAAAAAAATGATGCAATACTGGCCCGCCATTCACATTGAACTACTGCCAGAAATAGAACAAATTCTGACCCAACTGCTCACCCAATCAGCCGTCATGGTGGTGTTACCCAAAGGAAAGAACGGGAATGAATGGGTGTTTCAAAGCCACCATCCCGTTGGACCCCCTCATCGGTCCCTATCCTTTGAGTTAAGACCCAGGCCACCCCAGGGGGCACCTGGCCATTTATTACCCCCACCATTGCCCCCCCAGCACATCCCCCCCCACCTACACCCCATCTTGGCCCCCATGATTGGGAGGCCCCCCACCACAGACTTATCCCCTATCGGGACGGACACATCGTCCTGGTGTGACCCCATCCGCCCCATTCCCCACCCAGCCACTGGGGCCGTCGACAAGGGGGCCGCACACCGAAAAAAAGGTGGAATCGGACCCTCGCCTGATGCCCCCCCATCCCAGCAGGCGGGCCACATCCAGGCCAGCACCCCCGCACCCCAGCCATTGTCCATTGCCATAGGACAGGCATCCGCACCCAGTGCGTTTTATCGCATCGATGGCCCACACGGCCCACGCCCTGATCAACTGAGCAAACGCCGTCGGATCACGGGGGGGCTTGACCTGCTGGCCGAGGTGGCACTGGGGACCGCCACCCCATCGCCCCCCCCCTCAAACACCCCCACCCCAATCGCGCGGCACCTCCCCACCCACTCCGATCAAGCCCCCACGTAATCTCGCACGAGGTGCCCGTCACCCCTCGCACCACTGCCACCCATCACGACCGTCACCCACCCCGCCGTTGTGTTGCAGATATGGCGGTATTTGGTAGAGTATACGGCAACGTGTGACCCCTTTAGTAAAGGACCCCCCATGCATCGCATTGACTCTCGATTGATACAACCCGGCGATACCTTTGTTTGCCTACCCAATGCCGAAGCCCATGTGCCAGCCGCCATGGCCGCTGGGGCCCGTGAGGTGATCCGGCTGTCTCACGAGGCCTTGGGCCCCTTTGCCAAAGAATTGTATGGGGATCCCTCTCAAGACCTCACCGTGATTGGCGTGACGGGTACCAATGGCAAAACCACCACCACCCATTTGATTCACCATGGGCTGACCCAAACGGGTCGACGGTCGGCATTGGTGGGCACCATCAATGCCCCCCTCACCACCCCCGATATTTTGGATATTTCACGCCGCATGGCCGATCACCGACAAGCCAACGGCACCCATTTTGTCATGGAAGTCTCGAGCCACGCCATTGCCCAAAACCGAATCGATGGCATCACGTTTTTTTGTCGCATTTTAACCAATATTACCCAAGATCACTTGGATTATCATGGCACCTTTGAGGCCTATAAAGCCACCAAATTGCGCTTCATGGCCGGTCCGGGACATGCCTTATTTCCCGACTCGTATGAGGCCATCCCATTGGCATTTCACAATCCCTTAGCCGGACGGTTTAATGAGCGAAACATGCAAGCCGCCATTGCCGCCCTGCGGTTGTGTGGCATCAGCGACACCCAACTGAATCAGGTCATGCCATTGGCCACTGCCCCCCCGGGTCGGTTTGAACGGGTGATAAAAGGACAGCCCTTTGATGTGATTGTAGACTACGCCCACACCCCCGATGGCATGGAAAATGTATTGGCCGAAGCCCGGCACATGGCCAACGACCGGGGTGGGCGTGTCATTACCGTTTTTGGATGTGGGGGAGACCGAGACCGAACCAAACGCCCCCTGATGGCCCAAGCCGCCGTTAAAACCTCTGAAGTGGTGGTCATTACCTCTGATAACCCGCGTACTGAAGACCCCCAAGCCATTGTAACCGACATCTTAACGGGCATTGCCTCACACCCCAATGTCACCATCCACCTCGACCGTCGGGATGCCATTCGCCATGCCATTCAAACCGCCCAACCCCATGATGTGGTGATGGTATTGGGTAAGGGACACGAAAAAACCCAAGTTATCGGTCAATCGGTCATTCATTTTGATGATGTTGAAGAGGTGGGATTGGCCCTTGCTGCCTTATCCGAAGGAAAATGGGCATGAATATTTCGATTGATACCCGCACCATTCAACCAGGGGATTGGTTTATTCCGGTCAAGGGCGAGCATTTTGATGGTCGTGACTTTATCCCCGATGCCATTCAAAAAGGGGCCAAGATTTTGGATGTCGACCTGCAACAATATGCCAAATCCTACCGAAAAAAACTCACCTGCCATGTGATAGGGGTCACCGGATCGGCCGGAAAAACCACCATGAAAGACATGTTATATGCGATTCTCAGTGGCCGCTACCAGGTGGTCAAAACCGAAGAAAACCAAAACAATCAATTTGGCGTGCCGTTAACCATCCTTAAAGCCGACGCCACCACCGATATTCTGATTGTGGAAATGGGCATGAGGGGCATAAAAGAAATCGATGCCTTGGCCCGCATTGCCCGGCCGTCTCATGTGTTGATTACGACCATTGGCACCACCCATATTGAGTGTTTGGGAAGCCACGCCGCCATTGCCAAAGCCAAAACAGAGGCCTTTTTAAAACCACTGCCCTGGGAAACCACCCCCCGCATTGCCTACTTAAATGAACAAAGCCCCTTTGCCGGGTATCAAATGAAACGGGCCACCCGTGCGGGGTTTGTTAGCAAATGGTTTGGGGGACAAGAAAAACCAGAGCAAAACATCAACGCCGCTTATTTAATCGGACGTGACTTTGGCTTGTCGGATGCCGATATCCGTGCAGGGTTCGAACGGTACACCCCCTCTTCACACCGCATGATCCGGCATCACTGGGGGCCCATTGTGGTGTTGGATGATACGTATAATGCCAATCCCGATGGCATGCTGTATGCCTTGCAACAACTCAAACGGACCCCCGGTCGTCACTTGTTGGTAGTCGGTGACATGTTGGAATTGGGTACCCACGCGCAAGACGCCCACCAAGACGTGGTGCCCTGGGCCATTGATGCATCGGTCAGTGTGATGTTTGGATTGGGCCCCCACTGGGGTCGCATCAACCCCCAAGGGATTCCCTACGAACACTTTCAGACCCACAACCCGTTGATTCAACGCGTGCTGTCAGAGGTAAAGCCCGGGGATGTGGTATTGGTCAAAGGCAGCCGTTCCATGAAGATGGAAACAGTGGTAGACGCCTTAAGACAGCATCTCACATGAGCCTACTGATCGCCTATTTTATCTCATTGGGAACCATCGGGTTGGTGCGTTGGGCCATTCAACGCATGAAAGGCTATCAACCCATTTATGAGCACTCGCCCGATTCGCATCAAAAGAAACGTGGGGTGGTCACCATGGGCGGGCTGGGCATTTTGTTGGGCACCACCATCACCGCTGGCCTGGTGGGCCTGCCCCCCATGGGATGGCTGGGTATCGGGGCCATGTGGTGCTTTGGGTGCTTGGGGATCATCGATGACGGCCTATCGTTGGCCAACCGCAAAAACCAAGGCCTCACCGCCCGATACAAATTTGGCCTGCAAACCCTCATCGGCCTTGGCATCGTGGCCATCGCCCACCATGCCATTGCCCCGCTGGCCTGGTGGGAATGGGGGTGGTACGTGTTTTTATTCAATGGGGTATCCAACGCCACCAACCTGACCGATGGCTTGGATGGGTTATTAGGCGGGTTGGCGATCATGACATTTTTTGGCCTGATGGTCGTGGGCTTGTATCATGCCCCCACCATCATCCCCTTGTGTTTAATCACCATTGGCGCGTTGGTGGCCTTTTTGGTGTTTAATGCCCACCCTGCCCGCCTGTTTATGGGTGATACGGGGTCCCTGGGGCTGGGGGCCCTAATGGTAGCGGTGGCCATGGCCTGTGACGCCCCCTTGGTGTTGTTGCCATTGGGGGCGGGTTACGCCATTGAAACCATCAGTGTCATCATTCAGGTGGCCTCATTCAAATGGCGGGGTAAACGGGTGTTTAAAATGGCCCCCCTCCACCATCATTTTGAGTTGTCTGGCTGGTCAGAACCCAAGGTAGTCGGCGTTTTTTGGGCGGTCAGTGCGCTCATCACCGCCCTCACCATCGGATGGCTACCATGAAAATAGGGGTATTGGGCAACGGCCTCACCGCCCAAGCCGTCTCAGCCTATTGCCATGCCCATGACATTCCAATGGTGACGCCCCAACAGGCCGACTGGGTGGTGGCAAGCCCTGGCATTCCACCCGCCCAATACCCGCAACTCACCGGGCCAATGGATGCGTCACGCATCATCTCGGACATTGATTTTGCCTGGAAAATGCGGGCCGACGCCGGACACCCTTGGGACTGGATCGCCATCACGGGGACCAATGGCAAATCGACCGTGTCGGCCATGGTGGCCCATTTATTACACTGCCCGGTTGGCGGTAATTTTGGCATACCACTTGCCTCGTTTATCGACCACGACGCCCCCACCATTGTGGTGGAATTAAGCAGCTATCAACTTGAAACCACCCGTTGGATCAAACCCCGCATGATGGTGTGGACCAATTTAACCCCCGATCATTTAGAACGCCATGGCACCATGACCGCGTATGCCGATGCCAAAGCCTGCATGTTGCGATGCCATCCCACCGCCCCCCTCATCTACGGCGAGGGGACCCCGTGGATCACCCCCCACCTTGACACCCATCAGGGCCCCCTGTATCACGTCACCACTGAACACCCCGTCACCCAGCAACTTCACAGTGCCTATCAACAGCGGCGTCATCCAGGCAATGGCCTAAGGGGGCCCCACAACCAACTCAATGGCGCCATGGCCTTGTTGGCCGCCGCCCCCTTTCATGCGATGGACATGGCGCAGGCAATCGATCAGCTACTGACATATAACGCCCTTCCCCACCGCATGGAATGGGTGGGCGAGTGGCAAGGCATTGGGGTTTATAATGATTCAAAATCAACCAACCCCGAATCGACCATGGTGGCCATCACCGCCTTTGACGAACCCGTTCATTTAATCATGGGCGGCAAAGACAAAGGATTGGCATTGGAGGGGTTTTTGTCTGATGTGGCAACCCATACCACCACCTGTTATTGTTATGGTGAAATCGCCACACGGGTACGTCAGTTGATGCCAAGCCCACCCCATCGCCTTGTGTTTTGCGACACGATGTTCGAGGCCACCGACCTGGCCCTGGCACACGCCAATCAAGGGGAGGTGGTATTGTTATCACCGGCTTGCTCTAGTTTTGACCAATTCAACGATTTTGTGGACCGTGGCAATCAATTTAAAACCCATGTACAACAAAAAATTAATTCTAAAACGCATTGATACCCCCCTGCTGTTTACCACCATTGCCTTGGTGGTGATTGGCATCATGATGATCATATCCACCAGTTCCTCGGTTGGGTTTGCCGCCCATCACGATAGTTATTATTTCATTCGGCGGCACATCATGTATTTGGGTATTGCCATGGTCACCTTGTGGATGGGCATGTGCATTCCGCACACATGGTACAAAGACCGCATTTGGTGGCTATTGGGCATTGGCACCCTGTTGGTGATACTCACCATGATCCCCGGCATTGGGGTCATGGCATTTGGGGCCCGTCGCTGGCTCAACCTGGGCATCATGACCTTTCAACCCGTCGAATGGCTCAAATTTTGTGTGATTGTGTTTGCCGCCAAAGCGATTTCGGCCAAACCCGGCATCATGCGGTCATTCCGAAAAGGGCTGTTGCCGTTGTTTTGCGTGGTGGGCGTGCCCTTGTTGATCACAGCCAAACAACCCGACTTGGGCAATGTGTTGTTGATGAGTGCGGTGGTGTTTTGTTTGTTGTTTGTCGGGCAAGCCCGCGTGCGGTATTTGCTAGGGGGAATCAGCGTGGGACTGGGATTGGTGTGTGTATCGGTCTTGATTTTTCCGTATCAATTGGAACGCATCAAAACCTTTTTGAATCCGTTTGATGACCCCCTGGGCAAAAGTTATCATATTATTCAGTCGTTTACGGCCATCGGATCAGGGGGGTTGTTTGGCCGGGGTCTGGGGGAAGGAAAACTAAAATACGCGTATTTACCC
>Ga0172376_10002161_pt1 | contig 24363 bp, 14 predicted proteins | sample Lak35m_FD_121114 | JGI IMG/M metagenome (GOLD analysis project Ga0172376, IMG submission 121114) | Freshwater microbial communities from Kabuno Bay, South-Kivu, Congo - kab_092012_35m | ecosystem: Environmental > Aquatic > Freshwater > Lake | place: Democratic Republic of the Congo: South-Kivu...
GGAATCGTGTCGCCGAGGGCGTAGGGATTGCCCCGGATCGTCACGCGCATGTCGGCGGGCTGCTCCACATCGGCGACGGCGAGGGCCTGCGGTTTGCCGGGATGAAAATACTCGCCGTGGGCGATGCGGAGGTCGAGTGCCTTGATTTTCGAGGTCAGTTCATCGAGGCGCTTCTTGCTCTCCGCGTCCGTTTTCCCAGCGAGGGCTTTCGATTCGGATTCCAGTCCGGCCTTTTCCTGCCGCCAGGCCGCCAGGGTTTGCTCGTGCTTCGCGCCGGCAAGGCGGTCCTCCTCCAATTCCGGCAGGGGCACGCGATGGACGTTGCTCCAGATCCCGTGTTGCGTCTTGAAAGTAGTTTTGGTGCTGCGGAACATGCCGGCGACGGCGTAGTAGTCCTGCTGGCCGATGGCGTCGAACTTGTGGTCGTGGCAGCGCACGCAGCCGAGCGTCATGCCGAGGAAGACGGCGCCCACCTTGTTGACCTGGCCGTCGATGAAGTCGTGCTCCATCTTCAGCTTGTCGATCGCGTTGATGTCGACGTCGCCGAGGACGATGAAACCGGTCGCGATGAGTTGCTCGCGCCGTTGCTCCGGCGACGCGGCGGGCAGCAGGTCGCCCGCGAGCTGCTCGCGGACGAAACGGTCGTAGGGTTTATCGGAATGATAGGACTCGACGAGGTAGTCGCGGTAGTGCCAGGCATGTTCGGCGAAGATCTTCCCCTCGGTGCCGATCTGCTCGGCGTAGCCGACGAGATCGAGCCAGTGCCGCGCCCATCGTTCGGCGTAGGCTTTGGATGAGAGGAGGCGGTCGACGACACGTTCGTGGGCCTGGGGCGATCGGTCGGCGAGAAAGGCGGCGATGTCGTCCTCGGTCGGCGGCAGTCCGGTGAGGTCGAAGGTGACGCGGCGCAGCCAGGTGTGCGGATCGGCCTCGGCCACGGGCGCGAGTCCGGCGGCTTCGAGCTTCGCCAAAAGGAAGGCATCCACTTCGGTCAGGGGCCAGGCCTGGTCCCGCACGATCGGCGGGGCACTGTCGCGCACCGGCTGGTAGGCCCAGTGTTTCCGGCCCTCCTCGATATCAATGCCCGGCTTTGCCGCGACCGCGGCCGACTCGCGTGGATCGGGCGCGCCGCGGGCGACCCACTGCTCGAGGATGGCGATCTCGACGTCCGGCAACTTTGCCTTGGGCGGCATCTCCATGTCGGGATTCGCGTAGCGCACCGCCTCGATGATCCGGCTCTTCTCCAACGAGCCCGGCACCACCGCCGGACCGCTGTCGCCGCCCGCCTGCCAACCCGAACGCGAGTCGAGCACGAGGCCGCCCTTGATCTTGCCGGCGTGGGAATGGCATTCGTAGCAGCGCTCGCGCAGGATCGGCTCGACCTTTTCGCGGAAAAAGGCGTCGTCGGCGGACGCATGCACCGCTGCGGCGATGACGAACACGATCCCGATCCAGGCGAGGCGGGGTGTTCGGCAACTCGACGGAAGCTGATGGGGGAGCGAAGGCATGCCGGTCCGTTTGAATAACAAAGGATGGATTCCCGCCCGCCCGACGGCAAAGACGCGATTGCGTTGTCGCCATTGATATTCTCCTAATCGGCATTACATCAGGGACAATGAAAGCAAAACCGCAGGCCGCCGTTCCGGAGGAGAGACACTATTTCAAGGAAGTCCGCTTCCGCCAGATCCGTGCACTCGTCGAGACGGCGCGCTGCGGCAGCTTCGCCGAGGCCTCGCGGCAGCTCGGCATGGCCACGCCCTCGGTCTGGCGGCAGGTGCGAGCGCTCGAGGCGGAGTATGGCGTCTCCCTCGTCGTGGCCCGCGGGCAGGAGTTGCACCTGACCGGGGACGGGGAACTGCTTGCCGATCTCGCCGGGCCCATCGTCGAGGGCTTCGACTCCCTGCGGCGGGTCTTCGCCGACCGGCAGGGCAAGACCGAACGCATTCTTCGCGTCGCCGCCCCCGCCACCGTCCTCAACAGTTCGTTGCGCGAACCCGTGGCGGACTACCAGCGGACCTTTCCGAACGTGAAGCTCTCGCTCATCGACGCGCCTTCCCGGGACGCCTTCACCCTGCTCGCGGAGGACCGGGCCGATCTCGCCATCATCGGTCAGCCCGAGGGCATGGAGGTTCCGGCGCGGTTCGAGGCGGTGCCGCTCGCGAGGTTCGCCTTCCAGGCCGTCTGCCTCGCCACGAATCCCTTCGCCGCGATCCGGAAACCGACCCTGCGCGACCTGCTCCGCCAACCGCTCATCCTCGCGGGCGAGGCGTCGAGTTCGCGGATGCAGTTCGACCACCTCGTCGCCAAGGCCGGGCTCGCCGACCGGGTCAACGTCTGCCTCACTGCCAACAACCTCGCCCTCATCCTGAACTACGTCGCCATCGGCATGGGTGTCGCCCTGATCACGCGTCCGGCGCGGGAAGCCACCCCGATTCCGCCCGAACTCGAACAGCAGCTCGTCTTCCGCGATCTCTCGCGCGTCCTCGGCCACGAACAGGTCGTCCTCCTTCATCCGCGCGGCCGGCACGAGTTGTCGCATGTGCGCGCCTTTCGCGAGCGGGTCGTGGCGGAACTGGGGTAGGGGAACTTTGGACACAGGAATGGGGACAAAGGAATGGGGAATTCATTCCCATGTCCGGATTCCCGTGTCCGATCTCAGGGTGCCTGCCATTTCCGCCGGTCACTCGGCCGCGAACTCCAGGCGCAGGTCCGACGGATCCCTCAGCGTGGCGTTGAGCCAGAAGACGCGTTCGTCCCAGGCGTAGTCGCTGGCGTTTAACTCGCGTCCGCTCAATTCCACATGCGAGAGCGTCTTCGGGGCGCCGTAAAACTCGAAGACGGGATTCACGCAGGGCGTGGACGGGGTGATCGTGAGCGTGACGACGGGCTTTTCGATGGTGAAGAGCGTGGCGCGGCGTTCGGTGTGGTAGGATGGGCTTTGCAGGCTTGCGCCCTCGGCCTCGACCTTTGGCGGGGTGGCGAAGCTGCGGGACCACTCCAGCAGGCGGGCGTCATCAGCGTCGCTGAGGCCGATGAGCCAGGCCCATTTCTCGACCTGCATGGTGCGGGTGACGCCGAGGGCGTCGGGCATTTCGGCGGTGCGGCTTTCGAGCGGTTGCGGACGGCGGTGTCCCCAGGACATCATGGCGTTGTGCGCGGGGGTCATCGCGGCGAGGTCGTCGATGTTGTGACCGGTGGGCTTGCGCCGGGCGAGCGGCAGATGATTGCCCCAGTAGAAGGGCGTCACCATCTGGCCCTGGCTGTAAAACGGGCGGTAAGCGGTCGAGGGCAGGCGCGTCCAGCCGGGGTTGAAATAGATCGCCGACAAGTGCTCGCGGGCACCGAAGCGGATGCGAAAGAGCGGCGGCATTTCGCCGGAGAGCAGCTGCTCGTAGTCGCGCTCCTGGTCGAGGAGAGGGAACTTCAATTCGCGCTTCGTGCCATCGCGGAAGAGCACGTCGATGAGGTTTTCCGGCAGGACGCGGAGCGGATAGGCGGCCGGCGGGGTGAGGATGAGCAGTTCCTCGATCTCGTATTCGGCCTTGGGTTCGGTTTGCAGGGTGACGGTGCGCGAACCGAAGCCATCGGGGTAAAAATAGAAATCCTCGGTCGCGGTCTCGCCCCAGACTTTGTAGTTCAAATCGCAGGGTTGAGCAGTCCAGCGGACGTGGACGCGGGCGGCGGTCGATTCGAGGATCTCGACGCGGCTGCGGCGCAACTCCTTGTCGGAAGCGGCGTCGATGCAGTCCAGCCCGTCCGGGCGACGGGGCGCTTCGGCGAACTCGAAGTTCAGCGCGGTGTTGTGCTTCCCGGCCCAGAAGGGTGTGTAGGCCGCGCCGCGCCAGAAGACAAAGCGCGAGCCGTTCGGCAGGGCGATGACGACGTCCTTCCGCTCCGGTGCCCAGGCCTGGTCATAGGGGATCTCAGTGACCTCATCCGGGCCGGAATAGGAGAGGATAGGGTAGTCGTAGCGCAGCTTGGTCTCGATGGCTCCAAACGCGGGCAGCTTCGACGAACTGCGCATGAGCATCGTGGTGATGGTCTTGCGCCAAAGCTCGCGACTCTTCGGATCGCGTAGCGCTATATGCAGCGTGTCGCGATCGCTGGCCGAGGCGGGAGAGGGAAGGGTGAGATTCAGCTCAGTACGGACGCCTTGGCGCAGCTCGGCGTCGGCTTTCGTCGGCTTGTTAGGATCGGATTCAAACCACGCGAGCAGCTCCGCGCCGGAGATCGTTTCCTTTGCGGAGAAGGCCGCGACCGTGACGCGGGCCTGTTGCTCCGGCCCCAGCACGAGCCAGTCCGCCGGCGGCAGGATCGCGCCGAGGTCGACCGGATTCATCACCGGATCGGCCGCCGCCTTCGCATCCGCCTCCAGAGCCGGACGCTCGACCTTCCAGCGGGCCAGCTCGACCGTGTTTCCGTCCTTGGTTTTCGTAAGCAACACCAGTTCCTCCGGCGCGGGCGAGGTGGCGAACGTCACGCGGGCGGTGAAGGGGGAGTTTCCCGACACGTCGAGCGCTTTCCGCTCCACTTCCTTGCCTTCGCGATGCGCCGCGAGCCAATGCTCCGGGGCCGGGTGCGTGTCGCTGGTGAATTGCACGATCACCGGCGTCAGACCGACACGCTCCACGCCGAAGGGCGGACGCCAGGGATGACCCGGATCCAACTGGAACCGCGGCGCGATGGTCAAGGCGTCGCGTTGCTCCGTCGTCCTGCCTGGATGCTCGAAGAGGAAGCGGATGTCCTCCGCCTTCAGCGCCTCGTTGTAGAGTTGCAACTCATCGAGCAGCCCGCGCAAATGCGAGCGCACGTAGCGCCACGTATCGCCATCGGCACGGCAGCCGATCCGCAGCACGCTGTCCGGCGCATCGGGCTTGAGCGAAAAATCGCCGCCCCGGAACGTGCCTTTGTCAGCGGGAGTCTTGCCCTGGCCGTCCACATGGAGCGTGAAGTGCGGAGCCTCCGCCACGCGATACGTCACCGCGATATGATGCCATCCGCCATCGTTCGGCACGAGGCCGTTCGAGGCGCGGAAGTTCGTGATCCACTCGCCCTGGCCCTCGCCATGCACCTGCATTCCCTCGATGCCGAAGACGCCGAAGAACTTGTCCGGCGCAGTGGTCTTGTCGGCACGGCCTTTGAAGAGCACCGGCATCTCCGCGTAGTAGTTCCCCACGTTGACCCAGGTCGCGAGGGTGAAGTCGCGGCTGAAGTCGATCGCCGAAGGATTCGCCAGCTCGATCCCCGCGTTGACCTTCTCGATCACCACCGCGCTGCCCACGCGTCCGGGGGCAAAGGAAGGCGTGAGCCTGGGGTCAACCGGGCGTCCATCGTGTTGACCGGTGACGTCCTTGAGGTCGTCGTCGAAACGGAAATGCGCGACGAGGTCGGCTTGGGCGGGGGATGCGAGCAGCAGGGCGATGAGGATGGTGCGGAGATGTCTCATGCGGGTGGAGCAATGTAGTTCACTTCGGCGGCCAAGTGAGGACTTGCTTGTCGGCGAGGAGACGCGTCTTGAGCTTCGCGTAATCCACCTCCTGCACGGCTTGGCCGTCGTCGATGGCCTGGCAGGCGGCGGTGGCGGCGCTCTGGCTGGTGACCATGAAGACCGGTTCCATGCGAATGCTGGCAAAGGCAACGTGGCTGCAACTCATCGCAAAGGGCACGAGCAGGTTTTCGCACTCGGAGCGCTTCGGCACGATGGCGTCGTAGCCCACCGCATACGGCGGCGCGCCGTCGCGTCCGGTGGCGATCTTGCCCTCGCGGATGACGACGCCGTCCTTCACGATGCGGCGGATCTCATGCACGTCGGTGCCGTAGCTGCCGAGGCCGATGGATTTCGCCACGGGCTGGCGTCCGAAGGTGTGGTTTTCGGTCATGACAAAGTCGCCGACCATGCGCCGGGCCTCGCGGACGTAGATCTGGTGCGGCCAGCCGCCGTTGTCGGTGAACTCGTCCTTCGGCAAACCGAAACGCTGCATGTCGCGACGCACCTTTTCCGGCACACGCGGATCGGTGGCGAGGAAGTGCAGCAGGCCGCGATGATAGTCCTCGTGGTCCCTGGCGATTTTTTCGCGCTCGGCGTAACTCGCCTCCGGCCACGCGTGCGAGGCGCCGGGCAGGTTGCCGCCAAAGGTGGCGGTGTTGAAGTCCCACTTGTCGTTCGGCAGCGGATCGTGCTTCGAGAACCACCGCAGGTCCATGTCATCGCCGATGGCAAGGCAGGCCTCGATGAAACGTGCGACGAGTTCGTAGCGCTTCGGATCGTAGTCTGATGGCGGCGTGATCGGGATCATGTTCGCCGGGTTCGTGGTGAGGCAAAGTCGGTAGCAATAAGCCTGGATGCCCGGCGCGGGATCGCCGGGGGTGCCGGGAGCGCCCTCTTGAAGCAGCGGCAGCAGCCCGCTCTTCGGGTCGCCCTTCACGCGATAGGGATCGAGCGGGAAGTCGCGGTCCCAGACTCCCTGACCTCCGGGCACGCGGCCATGTGGGCCGGGCTTGAGGTGATTCGTGCGGGGCTGGTATTTTTCCTCGTAAATGATGCCGGCATAGGTCTCGCCGTATTGCTGGCGGCCTTCGCGCATCAGCGTGTAGCTCACGCCCGCCTTTGCCATCAGATCGCCCTCGTAGGTGGTGTCGAGGAAGACCTTGGCACGGAAGATATCGCCATTCTCCATGACGAGTTCGGTGAGGCGCGGTCCGTTCTTTTTTAACGAGCCGAGGCGTGCGTTGAAATGCACCTTCACCCCGGCTTGCGCGACCATGTCAGCAAAGACCTGCTCCGCCTTGTGCGGTTCGATCGCATAGGCACCGCCGGTGGCCGGACCACCGCCCGCGGCCTTGAACTCCTGATCCCAGGCCAGCTTCACGCCGACCGTCGCCGCGAGCCGGGTGAAAACCTCCCGCGCGATGCCGCCAACGCTGCGCGGATCGCCGATGTCCACCGCGCTGAGCCCGCCGCTGGTCATGCCGCCGAGGTGCTTGCCCGGCTCGGCCAGAATGACCGTCTTGCCCATCCGCGCGGCTTGCACGGCGGCCGTGACTCCACCCGAGGTGCCGCCGAAGACACACACATCGGCTTCATGGACAGCGGCCCGCACGGAGAGGCTGCCGAGGGCGAGGGAGAGAGGGATCAGGGCGGTTAGGAGGGGTTTCATGGTTGTTTGAGCCATTCGAGATTGAAGCGCGCGAAGGCGACGCGGCTGCCTTGGTTGTGCAGCAGGCCGATGGTGCGGTCGGGGAGGACGATGAGGTCGGAGTAGCCGCTGCTGCCGGGGTTGATGAGCTTGTGCAGCGTCCACGTTCGGCCTTCGTCCTCGCTGAGGCTGACGGTCATGCGGGCGCGTTTGTCCGGCGCGGCGGGGCGGCTGAAAAGGAGGACGCTGCGGCCGGTCCCATCCGCGGCGGGGTAGCTCTGGATGGAGGAGTCGCAGCCGTTCTTGAACAGATACTCAAACTCCGTCCGCACGACGGGCGTGCCGAAGGTCTCGCCTGCGTCATCGCTCAGGGCTTCGACGCGGTGTTTCGCCGTATTGAAAGACTGGCCGTCGCGCACGCCCGCACCGCCGCGCGCGTTGAGCAGGAGGCGTCCATCGGCGAGTTCGACCACGCGGCTTTCGTTCATGCCGTGACCGATGCCCGAGTCGCCCGTGTGCCGCCACGTCTTTCCGTGGTCATCGCTCAACAGCATGGAGACGCCGTAGAGCCGAGGGTTCGCCGTGACAGCGCGGCGATGCCACACGGCGACGACGAGCCGCCCGTTCTTGTCCGCATTTTTCCCCTGCTGATGGCGGAGCTGGATGCCGTGGCCGGGGCCGGGCATGTGGAAGGTCCAGCCGTGCGGATTGTCGGCAAAGAGCTGCGTGATTTCGATGCGGCTGCCGTCCTTCTCCGAAGGCAGCCAAGTGAGACCGTCGTCGTCGCTGTAGCGGTAAAAGGCGCGCGTGAAGTTCTGGTCCTTGGTGCCTTCGTTGAGCGCGTAGAAAAAGAAAATGCGTCCCGTCTTCGCATCCACCACCGGCGCGGACTGTGCCCAGGCCTCGAGTTTGCCGGGTTGGCCGTTCTTTTCCCAAAACGAGCCGTCAGATTGTTCGATGTGCTGGTTCGCCAGCCAGGTGCGGCCGCCGTCGGTGCTGCGCTTCATCACGAGATGATGCGGGTCCGCATCGCGCCCGCCGCCGACGCGCCCCTCGGCAAAGGCGAGCAGCGTGCCCTTCGTGGACTGCACCAGGCCAAAAACCTGATAAGCCCCATCCCCCTCCTTGTTGTGCCGCCAGATGTTGCTTTCTTCAAAAAACGGCTCGGCGGCCTGGACGCAGCTCCAGAGCGCAAGGAGGAAAACAGAGAGAGTGAGAGTTCGGGTCATGAGTTTGTTATGAGACAAGGGTTAGTGCCCGTTCTTGCCGTGCTTCGCGCGGAAGCGGGCGAGCCCGGGGTAGGCTTTCGTCGGGTCGGCGTAGTGGTTGCCGGCGTGGTCGCGGCCGCGGGCGAGGTAGAGCTGATGGTAGGACTGCACCGCCTCGCGGTTTTCGCGCACACGGGTGCTGATGTAGCGCATGGTGTAGCCGCAGCGGCGGAGGTCGCTCGTGTTGGCCTCGCTGCCGTGGATGATGCGCCCGTCGTGCAGGCTGCACTGGTTGGGTTCCAGTTCCACCGGCACCGCCCGGCTGGTGTCCCGCTGGCTGGAGGTGACTTCGTCGGGAAACACCGCCTCGCCCGGCGGCAGGTCGTCGTAGTCGGAGAAGCCCTTGCGGCCCGTATTGTGCGTGCGGGGAATGACAAACATGCAGCCGTTCGCCCGCGTGGATGGGTCGATCGCGAGCCAGACGGTGACGACCTCGATGGGCGCGATCATTGTCTTCCAATAGTGCGAGTCCTCGTGCCACGGCACCCGCTTTCCGTTGCCGCGCGGCTTGCAGATGAAGTGGCTGGAAAAAAGCGCGATGTCCGGCCCGATGATGGGCTCCACCAGGTCGAGCACCTCGTCGGCGAAGAGCCATTCGAACAGTTCCGGATTCTGGAAGTGCGGCACGTCCATGGATTCCGGACGCACCCCTTCCTCCAGCCGGTCGAGGATGCCCTCGAAGCAGTGCTTCAGACCGTCGAACTTCGCCTGCGGAAAAACCGGCTGTCGGAAGATATGATAGCCTTCGCGGTGGTAGGCCGCCACATCGGCGGTTTGGATGCGGGAAGGATCGGGTTGGGTTGGGTTCATGCGATTGGGGTGTTGAATGACGAACGGAAAAGACAGGGTCAGGTCGTGGGATTGACCCCGTGGAAGAAATCCATCTCCTCCAACTCAGCGTGCAAAGCCCGTGTTTGACCGGCATCCAGAGCCGCGCAGGGCAGGCGCGGCGGGCCGACTTCCACGCCGAGCATCGCCATCACCGCCTTGGCCGCACCCATGTATCCATGCGAGGCGAGCGCCCGGATGATGCGGACGGACTTCATTTGTTCTTCGCGGGCCGCGGTGAAATCGCCACGTTGAAACGCACCGATGACGCGGAGGTAGATCGGAGCGGCGAAGTTGAAGGAACTGCCGACCGCCCCCGTGGTGCCGAGAGCGAGCGCGGCGAGCAGCATTTCATCGAAACCAAACGGGATGTCGAAACGCCCCTCATGCGAGGATCGGCAGAGCTGATACTCCATGAGATTGCTGCTGGTGAACTTGATGCCCGCCAGATTCGGGATGCGCTCAGCGGCGTGGGCAAGGAACTCAGAGGGCGACAGAGTGAGGCCCGTCATAGTCGGGATCTCATAGTAGTAAAAGGGCAGCTCCGGCGCGGCGGAGGCGACTTGAGCCATGCTGGCGACCAGCGTGCTGACCTGGCCCGGCTTGAAATAGGAAGGTGCCAGCGCACTCACCGCCACTGCGCCGAGTTCCTGCGCCTGCGCGGCCAAAGAGCAGGAATCCGCGAGGCAGTTCGCCCCCACATGCACGATCACCTTGAGCGCCGAGCCGCGTGTCACCTCCAACCACCGTGCCGCCAACGCCCGCCGCTCCTCCAGCGTGAGCGAGCTGCTTTCTCCCGTGGTGCCGCCGATGAAGGCGTGGCTTACGCCCGTGCTCAGCAAGTGCGCGGCTTGCTTCTCGACGATGGCGAGGTTCAGCGAGCCGTCTGCGTGAAACGGTGTGTGAGTGGCGGCGACGAGACCCTGGAGGCGTGGCTTGAGCATGGTCCTCATCATAACGCGACCCAGACCGAAACCGCGCAGGCGAACTACCTGTTCTTTTTGGGAACAGGTGGAGGCTGCAAGGTCTCGCCACGGACAAACGTGGGCATGATGAGGTGCCGGCTTTTCCTCAAGGGCACACCGCTTCCCAGCACGACCACCAGGTGCTCCAGCTTTTTGGCAAAAGCATCGGGTTGGCGCTCATAACGGGCGGGCTCGGGGACGAGGTGAGTCAGGAAAGCGTCATGGTCCCGCGACACAAGGGACATTGCCGCCGGGACAGCCACACCTTGCTGGGCCAGAAACGTCAGGGCCGTGGCCGCATGTCTGGCTTCCAAGGTGAAGATGCCCGTCGGGCGCTCATTGATGGCCAAAATGCGGTGGAGAGCGTGGATCACACCTGTTTTCGAGTCGTTGAACGGAAGCACCTGCAAACTCGCCCCTTCCACCGCCTCCACCCCCTCTCGAAAACCCCGCAGACTTTCTTCATCTCCCGCAAGTGGCACGGCCGGAGCCAAAACCGCCAGACGTCGGTGCCCTAGGCCCAGCAAGCGTGCCGCAGCATGACGCGAGGCCGCCCGGAAGTCCGTGTCCACCTGCGGTAAGGCCACCCCGGCATGACACGAGCCCGCAATCACCGCGCTGAACTGACCTTTTTCAAACCACCGCTGCATCGCCGCCGTCGAGCGATACAGAATCCACACCACTCCCTGATGTCGCGCCACCAGCGACTCCAGCGCCGCCGCAGGAGCCCGGCGAAACGGCGCCGTCTCCACCACGATCTGCAAGTGCCAACCCGCTCCCTGCAATCGCGACCTCAGCGCATCCATCCACAGCAGCGTAGCCGACGGCAAGGTCTGCCATGGTGCAGGCAGCAGCATCACCGCCAGTTTTGCCAATGGCGGTCGCCCTTTCTTCACTTGGCCGACCAACTGCCTTCGCCTGCCATTTGCTGTGCGGATGAGCCCTTCCTTCTCCAGCACCGCCAGCGCCGCGCGAATCGTATTCCGCCCCACCTGCAATTCACCAGCCAGCTCCATCTCCCCCGGCAACACCCGCGCCCAATCCCCGCGCTCCAAACGCTGCCGCAAATACCCCGCCACCTCAATCGGCAGCGAGGAGCGACGAGGAAGACGGGCGTTCGGATTCCCTCGATCATTCATGGAGTGAGGTCTCCCCAGGTCGTTAACGTGCCAGCACGCAACGCGGCCAGCGGCGCGAACGACAGGGCGGTGAGAAGTGTGAGGATGGCCTTCATGGATGAAGCGAGTTATGGCGAGGTCTTTCCGAAGGCTTTCACCTCCTCATGCGTGGGCGGGGTCTCCCGGTTGAGGGTGGCGGCTCGGACTCTGGCGACGTCTTTGGCGGTGATGAAAGGGGCCTCGTTCCCGAAGCTGTTGCGGATGTAGCTGAGCACGCTGGCGATCCAGTGATCGCTGTTCGTGGCCATGGGCACCATCTGGGTGCCGTAGGTTTTGCCATCGACGGGACCGGTGAGGCCGTGGAGCAAGACGAGGATGGATGGGTCCGGCGGACCAAGGACGACGGACGATCCGGCGAGCGGCGGCGCGAGGGTGGCGCCGCCGGGCAGGCCCTCCGAAGGGGTGCCGCGGCCTTCGTTGCCGTGGCAGGCGAAGCAGAGCGATTTGTAACCGACCTCGCCGAGGCTGAGGAACTTTCTATCGGCCTCGCTGAAGCGGGCATCGGTGAGGTAACTGCTGGGGGGATTCAGGAGCTGCCGCCCGATCTCCTGCACGCCGCGGGCGGGATGCTGCGCGACGAGGGACTCGATGCGCGGCCGGTGCCCGGGCCAGCCGAGGCGATGCGCGGTCATCATCACCTGAGTGACCACATTCGGATCGGAATCGGCGGCGAGGTCGAGGACGGCTTTTTGCAGGGCGCCGGCTTCCTGAGGCGTGAGGGATTCGCTGGCGCGGATGGCTCCGATGCGCAGCGCGGCGTGGGTGTCCCGAAGCGTTTCAAGCACGAGCGCTTCATCGAGTGCATTCAGGCCTTCCAGCGTCCAGAGCGCGTGCAGGCGGGCGAGCGGGTTCTCGTGGGTTTTCGCCATCGTTTTCAGCGCGGGCAGCACGGTGGTGTCGTTTCGCAACACGAGGAGCTTCTGCGCGGTGTCACGCCACCAGCCGTTCGGGTGCGCGAGATGGGAAACCAACTGAGCGGGTGTCTCCGCGAGCATTTTCGGCGCTTCGGCGGGTTTTGCGCTTTCGTGCACGAGCCGCCAGATGCGGCCGCGGCCGATGTTTTTCTCCAGGCCGTGCTTTTCGACGACGCCGCGGAGGTAGCTGCCCTTTTTGACCGCCACGGCCTCCTGCACGACGCCGCGATACATGTCCACGATGTAGAGCGTGCCATCGGGTGCGTTGGCGACGTTGACCGGGCGGAAGTTCGGGTCGGTGGAGCGGATGAACTCGGAGCGTTCGTGGGGATTGCGCAGGTGGGTGACGCCCTCGTGCACCTCGACTTTCGCCCGCCGGATGAGACGGCCCACCGGTTCGCACACGAGCAGGTCGCCTTGAAGTTCGGCGGGCAGGCGGTCGCCGCGGATGATCTCGCTGCCGCAAGGCGATGTGAAGTGGTTCAGCGTTTGGTCTTCGGCACGGAAACGCATCGCTCCGCCCTCGACATCAGCCAGCCCGACGAGCGGCCAGACCTCGGAGAAATCGTGCGGCGTCTGCCCGGTGATGTTGAAGCCGCCGTAGAGGATGGGCTGCTGGAAGTTCTGCGGCCCGCGCTCGGCGCCACCGGTGAACCAGAGCTTGCCGTGATCATCCTGGGCCACGCCCCACTGGCCGCCGTTGGGTGGCGTGGGCTCCTGGCGCGGCGGGCGACCCGCGCCGTTCCAGCGCAGGCGGTAGGCGTTGTAGCTGGCGTAGATCCAGTTATCGAGCGCCCAGACGAGACCGCTGGGCTGGTGCTCGAGATTGCCGCCGCGCGGCCCGCCGGCGGACCAGAGCTCCTTTTGATCCGCCACGCCGTCGCCATCGGTGTCACGATGGAGATGCAGGTCGTTGGAATCCGTCTCCGCCACGAGCAAGGCCCCGTCGAGCGGCAGGATCATGCGTGGCAGGACGAGCCCGTCGATGAAGACGCTGTGCCGGTCGAAGACCCCGTCGCCCTTGCTGGACCAATGCATCGAGACGCGACCGTTTTTCTCCCGCTGGCCGGTGCCCTCGAGGTCGTTCATGAAGGCCCGCATCTCCGCCACGAACATCCGTCCAACCCCATCGAAGGCGATGGCGACCGGTTCCTTGATGACGGGATCACCGACGATCAGTTCCAGGCGATAGCCCAGCGGAAGGCGGAAGGTGGCGAGCTGCTCCTCAGCGGTGAGGTAGGGCGTGGATTGCGCCACGGCGTGCGTGCCGCAGCAGAGGAGGATGAGGGCTGGGACGATGCGTTTCATCGGATTCATCCAAAGTAAGAGCTGACCGGTGCCGCGGGGTCATCGGCGATGTGAATCCAGAGATGCACGTGCGGTGCGCCGCGGAAGAACCACACGAAGGCCGGGCCCTCGATGCGCCACACGTCCCACTCGCCGTCGGCACCCATGTCGAACTGCTCGTAGAAAGCCATGCTGCACGCCTCGATGCCGCCTTGCTTCTTCAGGCAGCGCATCACCTGGCTGCGATACTCCTCGCGATACGGCTCGAGGAACCCGGCGAGCATCTTGTCCACGGCCTCGCGCTGCTCGCGGCCCATCTCGGCAATCGGTAACCCCGGAAACGGCCCTTTCGGTCCGCGAAAGCGGATCTCCGCCTCGCGACGGTCATCTCGCTCGATGCCGGGCCGTACCGTGGTGCGGTCGAGCGTTTGGCGCAGCAGCGCATCCACCCGCGCGATCTCCTTCGGCGTCGGGTGGCGGAGCTGCCGGTCGAGGTCCGCCATCACCGCCGGATCGGTGACACCGCAGGGCACCTGGTCCTTCACCCGCGCCCGGGCGCGCTGCTTTTCATCGAGCAGCGCATAGACCGCGTTCGCGAGCTTCGATTGATACCACCAGATGTTGTCGGGATGCCCGGTCTTTTCGAAAAAGCCCGAAGGTTGATGCCCATGCGCGATTCCGCCACCGAAAGCCGATGACGTGTCGTGTCCGCTGCCCGCCCGCAACGTGAGGTGAAAGCCCGTCACCAGACATTGGAAATGCTCCTGGTCCGGCGCGCCGAAAAACGCGATCGCCTGGTCCTCGCCCCAGTCGCCGCCGTAGTCATCCGTGGCCTGTTGTTGCAGTTTCTCCGTCCAGCCCGGAGCCAGCACGGTCTTCATCACCTCCAGCACGAGCGCCCGCTGGGCATCCGTGTAGAAATCGCTCGCCAGCAACTGCGGCGTGATCTTCCAGGCATTCGCCAGGTGCGTCCGCAGCAGCACGCCCTTCGGATCGGCGAAGTAGAGGGGCTTGCGGTTGTATTCGATGTCCACCCGGTAGTCCCAGTCAAAACACACCGCCCGACGCTGCTCCGCGCTGAGGCTGTGATACAGTTCGCCCATCACCTCATGCGAGCCGGAGAGAGGCCGCCTCGCCGGGGCTGACTGTGATCTCGCTCTCGGTGTGGAGAGGACGGTGCCCGCCCCCACGGCCCCGGCGGAAAGGGCGAGGAAGCGTCTTCGGTTCAGGTCGGTTTTCGGGCTGATGGGCGGCTTCATGTCATCGATGGGATGCCGGCCTGACGGGACGGACTGACAGCAGTTTTCCGCATTCACCACGGTTCAACAAAGACGCGATTCCGTTGCATTCATAGATATTTTCCTAATCATCATTACCGAGTAGACAATGATGGAAGCCTGATCCGCCATCGTGGGTGCTACCGCGCGTGGCATCGAAACCGGCGGACGGCAGATCCAATCTCGACACGCGGCCTCGACTCACGGCACACCGCCCGCGATCCAATCCGGGCGGACCCGCGCGAGGCGGAGCCATTCGCGGTAATGCGTTCCACCGCCCTCATAAAGGCAGAGCAGGGTGCCGTCGGGCAACTCCGCCAGCGCGGAATAGGCCGAGGGTCCCTCATGGAGGCGACGCGAGTGAGTCCAGGTGCGTCCTTCATCGGAGCTGAGGCGGAGGGTCAGGTCGATCCGGTCACCGGTGGGCCGTCCGTCCGGTCCGAGGGGGGGATTCGGATTGGCGAAGACGACCCGGCCATCGCGCAAGGTCAGGAAGGAGGCCTGACATTTCGGGCAGGGCAGGGTGCGCTCCAAGGCGATCTCCGTCCAGGTCGATCCGCCGTCGGTGCTGGTGGCCGTGCCGCGCCAGCCCTGCCAGCCGCCCTGCATCCGCGTGTTCACGACGAGGGTGCCGTCGGACCGTTCGATGACCTGGCATTCGTTGCCTCCGGTCCGGATTGGTGCGCTGATCGTCCAGGTCTTGCCGGCGTCGTCGCTCAACATCAGGTGGCTGTTCCACTCGCTGTCGGCACTGCGCCGCTTGCCGCGGTCGATGCGGTGGTCGCAGGGGATGACGAGGCGGCCGGCGTGCGGGCCGTGGCGGAGTTGGATCCCGATCCCGGGCCCGGTGGCGACCCATGTCCAGTCGGGCCGAGTCACGCTGGCGCCCAGTTCCCGTGGTTCGCTCCAGGTGATGCCATCATCGTTGCTGGAGGCGATGAGAACGGTCTTGTTGTCGCGACAAAAGGGCAACCAGATCGTGCCCGACGTCTGGTCGACGACAGGACAAGGATTGCCGATCGTGATCTTGTCGTCACCGCCCTCCTCATGCACGATCGCCTGCGGCGACCAGGTGCGTCCGCCGTCGGTGCTCCGCTTCAGGAGGAGATCGACGTCGCCATGATCGCCCGGGCCCGTCTTGCGGCCTTCGCAAAAGGCGAGGACGCTTCCCTTGGGCGTGACCAGTAGGGCCGGAATGCGGTAGGTGTGGTAGCCATCCTGTCCGGCGGACCAGAGGTCGGACTGCTCTGGCCTGTCGGCACCGAGGGCCGCTCGGTAAAACTCCCAGTTCGCTTCGCCGAGACCCCGCAGCAGCGCGAGGGTGTCGTGCCCCACCTCAGGCACCTTGGAGAAGGAGTGCTCGAGATCCAGCGTCCGGAGATGGGACGAAAAGGCGCGGTTCAATTCCGCCGTGAAATCGAGGCTGCCGACCGCGAGGCGGAGGCGCCCGTGCCCACGGAGCTGGTCGGCGTTTTGGACGGCGAGGGTGAGGGGACTTTGTTCGCGAAAGTAGGTGAGGTCGCCGCCGAAGGTTTCCCCGAGAATGCGTTCGCGCTCGGCGGGATTGGCGGCGGCACGCGGTCCTTGGAATTCCAGATCGAGCGGCCCTCCGGCGAGGATCGAGACGGCTCCGAAAACGTCGGGATATCTCAACCCGAGGCGGGCCGCGCCGTAGCCGCCCATGCTGAAGCCCTCGAGGAGTCGGCCCTCCCGGCTCGCGAGAGTGCGGAAGGTGGCATCGACGCGGGGCACGAGTTCCTTCACCACCACGGTTTCCATCGGCACCGCGCCGTTCTTCGAATCGCACCACATGCTGGTGGCGAGTCCATTCGGGAAGACGATGAGCATGGGTGGAATCTTCCCCTCGCGCATGGCGCGATCGAAGAAGGCGGAGAGCGGCGCGATGCCCGGAAGGCCGCCGCCCGTGCCGTGCAGCCAGTAGAGGACGGGAAACCGCCGGTCCGTTTCCTTGTCGTAGCTGTCCGGTGTGAAAACGTGGAAACTCACCGTCGTCTTCGCGGCCTTGCTCTCGAAGGTGTGGCGGGCCACTCGCGGTGCTGTCACCTCCGGCGTGATCCAGGCCCGCTCGCGGGATTGTCCGCACACGACCAGCGGCGTCGCGAGTATCAGGAGGGTGGAAAGAAGGTGTCCGGGCTTCATGGGAATTCGGGGCGACGACGGTCCGATTCCAACATTCCGCTTCCCGGGATTCAAGACAAAGGCGCGGTTGCGTTGGGGGAGGGACTTTCGGGGTGGGTGGATTTGGACCGGCTGCGCGGCAGCCCCGTGGAGAGCACCTCGCCGCGATGGGGTGATGAGGTCATCGTGCACCGCATCACGCCAGCACCTGCTTCACCACCTGCCCATGGACATCCGTGAGCCGTCGATCCACCCCGTTCGTCCGCACCGAGAGCCGTTCGTGGTCGATGCCGAGCAAATGCAGAATCGTCGCGTGGAGATCGTAGCCGGTGGTGATGTCTTCGGCGGCCTGATAGCCGATCTCGTCGCTGACGCCATGGGTGATGCCGCCCTTGATCCCGGCACCCCAGAGCCAGCTCACGAAGCTGCCGCAGTTGTGATCGCGGCCGAGCGAGCCTTGGGAGAAGGGCGTGCGGCCGAACTCGGTCGTCCACACCACGAGCGTGTCCTCGGCGAGGCCGCGCTGGCGAAGGTCCTGGAGGAGGGCGGCGATGGGACGGTCCACGCTCGCGGCCATGGGCGGGAGTTGCTTCGGAATGTCGCCATGGTTGTCCCAGTTGTTCACCGCGCCCTCGGGACCGCTCCACACCTGCACGAAGCGAACCCCACGCTCGATCAGACGCGTGGCGAGGAGGCAGCGTTTCGCAAAGTCTGCGGTGGCTTTGTCAGGACTGTCGAGGCCGTAGGCCTTGCGGGCGGACTCCGGCTCGCGCATCACGTCGAAGGCCTCGGGAGCGCTGAGCTGCATCTTCGCGGCGAGTTCGTATCCGGCGACGCGGGCGGCGAGGCGTGAGTCGCCGGGATGCTGCGCGACATGGGCGCGGTTCAGTTGATTCAGGAGCGCGAGCCCGTCGGCATCGGCACCGCGGGTGGCATGGGCGAATTGGTCCGAGGCAAAGAGATCGGGAATCGGTTGGGGCGCGTCGGTCTTGATGACGGTGCCCTGATGCACAGCGGGCAGGAAACCGGCGGTGAAGCATCCGCGGCCGTTGTAAGGCAGGCCACGCGCATCCGGCAACACGATGAAGCCGGGGAGATTGTCGCTGAGATTGCCGAGGGCATACGAGATCCACGCGCCCATGCAGGGAAAGCCGGGCAGGAGGAAGCCGTTGTTCATGAGGTAGGCGTTTTGGCCGTGGACATTCGACCGTCCCGTCATGGCCTGGAGGAAGGCCATCTCGTCGACGAACTTCGCCTGCTCCGGGAAGACGCTGCTGACCCACTTGCCGCACTGGCCGTGTGGCTGGAACTCGAAGGGGCTTTTCATCAACGCGCCCTGCATTCCCGTCGCGCCCTCGATCTTGGTTTTGGAGCCGAGACTCTGGCCGTGGAGTTTCGTGAGTGCCGGTTTGTAGTCCCAGGTGTCCATGGGGCTGACGCCGCCGTTCATGAAGAGCTGGATGACGCGCTTCACCTTCGCGGGATGATGGATGCCGCCGTTCAGTTCGGGTCGCGGCCGGGGCGCGTCCGCCGCCGCCTCGCGGGCGAGTAGATGCGTGAGCGCGAGGCCGGTGAAGCCTCCGCTGAGGCTGGAGAGGAAATCACGGCGCGGGATGGGAGATGAAGCCGACATGCGGGGAGATGGCTGGGACTATCGGACCGAAGCGACTGAGTTTTGAAGTTTGACCTGGAGCGGGCGGATCATCGCCTGCGGACTCGTCACGGCGGTGACCGGGATGGGCTGGCCGACGACGTGGAAATAGACGATGAGTTCGGGGCGCCTGGAGGAGATCCGGACCCGGCCATCGGAGGCAAGGAGTGTCTCGATGTCTTCCGCGGCTCCGGAAATGCCGAAGGCGGCGACACGATCCTTGTCGGCGAGGTGGCCACAGCCGTCGAAGGTCGGGGTGGTGGCAAATCGTGATCCGGGAGCGGTCAGGATGTCCCATGCATCGGAGGAATGCCGCAGGGTCACGGTTTGACCGGGTTTGGGGATGTTGCCGTAGAGCCAGCTTCCCGACCCGAAGTCCCAGAGCAGTGGGAGTTTGGAGAGATGGAAGTGGGCGTCGACGGAAAGTTCGCGTTTGCTCCCGGCTCGCTGGATGATCTTCACCCAGGATTTGGTGTTTACGTATTCGAGCTGTATCGAACCGAGCTTCAGCGTGACATTGAAGGGACCACGCTTCACGATCTCGAGGGCGCCGGGCTCGAGAGTGGTGCGGATGCCATCGGGGCCGATGAACTCGTTGTCGCCGAAGGCGATCGAAGCAATCAGCGGTCTGCCGTCGCGACGAATGCGGTGGCGGATGGCAGACGAAGCCACGAGGATTTCGTCTCCGGTCTCCGTCACGCTCAACCCGGCCCGCAGGGGCAGGGTGGGGGCTCGGCCGGTCTCGACACGGAAATTCAGCGTTTCGAGAGGCCCGGGGCTCGGGGAGAAGTCCACATCGAGCCCACGCACGCTGCCGTCCGGCCATCTCGACATCGCGGTGAACTGCGCGGGCACTTCCGAGCCCTTGTCATCGGTGAGTGTGGCCTCTTCAGGCGAGGGGAGTGTTCCGCTGGCACACTCAAAGGATGCGGTGACGGGGTAGGCGAATCGCCGCAGCCCTGCGGTTTCGCTGACCGTGAAGGCGATTGGTTGCGCCATGGTCGAAGAAGCCACGGCGAGGAGGAAAAGAATCGGGCGGGTGGGATTCATGGCGCGAAGGTGTTTCCGAACTCATGGAGCTCTTTCCTCAAGCCGCCGTCCGGCGATTCGGCGACAAAATCGAAGGCGGAGCCCTCCATCCCGCCGACAAAGGCGTTGTCGATCACGCGGATGTTCTCCGGTAGGAGCGGATACTCGTTCCGCGCGTAGATGCCGGCGGCGATGCGCTGGTCACAGCGCTCGAAGCGGTTGCCAAGGATGAGGATGTCCCGCGAGCGTCCGTAGCCGCCGAGCTGGTCGGTCTCTCCGTAGGTTTCGAGATCGGCGGCCATGAGCGAGACGGGCCAGGCATAGTAGTCTTTCGGCTTTCTCAGATCGCGGAAAGTGTTCCCGATCAGGACATGGCCGTCGCCCTGCAAACGCACGCCACCGGTGTTTTCGCGGCCCTGGCCGTCGAAGAGATTGTCCTGCACGAGGACGCGGCGGGCGGTGCGAAGGCAGAGGACGCCCTGGCTGGAGAGGAAGCGGTTCTCTCTGACGACGATGTCGGAGGCCTTGAGGGTGATGAGTTCGTTCTCGCCATCGCAGCGTTCGAAGGTATTGCCCTGGATGAGCGATCCGGTGGCCGCAGCACGCGAGCCGCTCCAGCCGATCTGGATGACCTCGTAGCCGTTCTGGTTGTCGAGATGGGGGCGATCGATGAAGTGATTGTCCAGCACATGGAGTTGCTGCAGGCCATCGAGCGGCAGTTCGGCGGCGCCGAGCATCTGGCCGATGTTTTGAAGCCCGCGGAAGGTGCATCCCGCGACGGTGTTGCCGCGGCCACGCATGCTCATCAACCAGAGGTGCAACTGGGCGCGGTCGGCAGGATCCACCGAGCCGCAGTTTTCAAAGTGCAGCCGGTGAAAGAGGCAATGATTGGCCGGGTTCGCCTCACCGTTGCCGACGCCAAAGATCACCACGTTGTTCGTCCCGGTCCGGATATCCCGGAACCCGAGATCGTGCACGACGAGATGCTCGCCGTGAAAGCGCACGGTCGATTCGCCGGTGAAGGTGACGCTACCAGGCTTCTCCGGTCGGATCAAAATCGGCGCGTCCATCGTGCCGTGGCCTTCAAACTTGAACCGCGCATCGTTCCATGCTCCATCGGCGGCGAGCACGAGTTGGTCACCCGGAGCAAGCGTTCCCGAAAGACGGTTCACTTCGTCAGCCGAGCGCACCACGTGCGATGTTCCGGAAAAGAGTCCGCATCGCGAAAGATCTCCCGTTTTGAGCATCGCGAGCCTCGGGTCGATGGGACGCTGCAAATCGAGGCGCAGGTGATTCTTCATCCCGGCCTCTGCGATGGTCTTCGCGAGTTGATCAGCAGGATTGGAAGCGAGAAGCCGGAACGTTTGCGTCACCGGCTCGGCTGTCTGCACGCGGGGCTCGATGCCGCGGCCCCATTGCCAGGCGGTGACGGTGATCTCGACGGGAAAACGCGTGCGCGGTGGCACCGGGGTGAGCTTGAGAGCATCGCCCTCCGCCGTCGCGGGTCCGGCGACAACAAAGAAGCGCACTTTCATGCCGGAGTCGGCCTTCGCGACGAGCGGGATCGTCCCGATGTCGGCGTGCTGATCCGCGATGGGCTCGAAGTGGATCTTCTGCGGAGCTCCTTCGCGGTTGGGCACGAGCTGGAGATAACCCGGCTGCACCACCTCGCGGATTTCCGGCGTTCCCCGATGCCTCAAGGCCACGCAGACCGGTCCGTGCGGCCAGGTCCGATCCAGCGCGATGCGGAAGCGTCCCTCTCCCGACGGTGCCACGGAACCACAGATCCTTTCGACCGCGGGTGTGCCGGGTGCCATCGACAGTGGTTCTCCCGCGCCGACAAACCCCGCCGGAATCTCCGGGAGCAAACCGCCCCGGATGTCGAAGGTGATGCCGTCTTCGCCGGTGATCATCGGCACAGGTTTGGTGATGCCTTGATAAAGCATCGGCACCGGCTTCCCGGCCGCATCGAGGAACGCGGGGAGCTGGCTCGCCGCATTCCAGTTGATCGCCGCCAGCTTCCGCGCATCGCGGGCGAGGGCCGCATCGGGATACCACGGCTTCATCCGGGTCTTTGACTCCGCACTTTCGGCGTTCGGCAGCGGGAGTCCCTCCTCAACTCCTTCGGCGATGGAGATGGCACGCAGAGGTTTCCCCGGCCCATCCGGCAGCCTCGCCTTGGCGATCGCGCGGATGTAATCGGCAAAGTATCGGGCCATCACTTCCGTGCAGTCAAAGTGACCACTGCCACCTTCCACGAGCAGAGTCATCGGCCATGAAGGATGCTTCTGGCGCTCGCGCAGCAAGGTGTCGTAGAACCCGAGAGCCTGCCACGTCGTGCGGATGTCCTTTTCGTTCTGAAACCACTCCTGCGCCGTGCCCACCGCGACGAGCAGCGGCGTCTCGCGGTTTTGGCACAACGTCAGCGATACCGCGTTCTTGATGCAAATGCCCGCGATGCAGCGCTGCGGTGCCACATTCAGCAGGTGATACACCATGCGCAGGTGCATCGACTCGCCCATTGGAAGCCATGGCACCTCGGCGACTTCGTCGTAGCCCGAGGTTCGTGCCAATCCCTCGAGCAACTGCTGGAGAAAGGCGACATGCTTGGCGGAGTCATCAAGCGTCTTCACGCTCATGAACCTCGGCGAGCACCACACGATACCCAGGTCGCTCGCCTCGCACGCCGCCCGGATCGCCGGATGTCCCACGAGGCCGTGCTCGGTGACGTTTTCTCCGAGGATGAGCAGGCCGCGGAGCCGCTCGCATCGTTCGGGAATCCACAGGTAGGCCGTGGTCTTCACCATGTCGTCGGGGGCATACTCCATGGTCCCGCTTTGCATGAACTGGAAGACCTGGTTCTCCGGCGAGCGGACCTCCGAAAGAGCCGGGCGCACCGCAACCATCAGCAGTAGAGAATAGATCAGTAACGGCTTCATGGTGTGAATGAGTCAGTTCACGAAGAGGAACTCATTGCTGTTGAAAAGCACCCGGCAAAGCGCCGCGTAGCCGTTCTTGTTGGCAAACGTTGCGAAGGAATCCAACTCTTCGGTAGTCGGATCGCGGAGCCAAATCCGGCGCACGGCTTCTTCGGGTGATTTCACCTCTTTGCCCAGTTCGCCGCTGAAGTGGAGCACGAAGCGGTTGTTGTAGAGCGCCAGCGATTGCAGCGCCGAGGCGGAGAAACCGCGCGTCGGGGCGAGCATGCCGAGATCGGGGAAGTCGAGCGTCTCCATGAAGGGATCGGGCACGCCGCGCCAGACGAAGCGGTAGATGCTGCGGCGGTGTTTCGGCAGCGAGCCCCAGTCATAGGCCTCGTAGTTCAGCGTCGGAGTGAGCTGCACGGGCGGTCCGGTGACGAATTGCCGCACGCTCGGACCGCCCGTCGCCGGGTCGAGACGGTCACTCGCCGCGAGCACGAAATCACGATAGCTGTCCGCGTCGAGTCGGAGGCGGTTCATGCGCCAGAGGAGACGGTTGTCGCCATCGAGCTTGGCCGCATCATCGCGATGATCGCTGTTTTGCCGGTAAGCGGCGCTGGTGACGATGAGGCGATGGAGATGCTTCAGCGAGCCGCCGTGGTCGCGAAGCTCGCAGGCGAGCCAGTCGAGCAGTTCGGGGTGCGAGGGCGTGCCGCCCATGCGGCCGAAATCGTTCGGCGTTTCGCAAATCCCCCGGCCGAAGTGATAATGCCAGACGCGGTTGGCAATGCTGCGCCAGGTGAGCGGGTTCCGTTCATCCGCGAGCCAGTCGGCCAACGCGGCGCGGCGCGCGGCTTCGTCGCCTGCCGCATGCGCGTCTTCAAACCGGGCCGGCAGGGCATAGATCGCGCTCAAGGCACCGCTCCCGGCCTCCTTCATCGGCTTGTCGAACTCGCCGCGCTTGAGCACCTGCACGATTTTTGGTTTCGCGATGGTGGTGGGCGTGCCTTTGCCCACGGCGAGCAGCACATCGGCCTTTTTCGCGGCGGCATAGACCCGCGCAGGCGCGGGCAGTTTGGAAAGCTCGGTCGTGGCCACGAAGCGCAGGGCATGGGCCGCGAGCGCGATCCTCTGGGCTTCGCTGCGCTGATCGGCGGACAGGGTCAAAGCCTCCTGCGCCGGCATCGGCATGGCGGCGGCGCGGGCGGCGGGTTCATTGGTGACGGACAGCTTGAAGGAGCCGATGAGATGCGATTTTCCGGAGAGCTGCTTCAGAGAGAGCGTGAGTTTTGCGCCCGGGTTCACGGTGACGGGTTCGGCGAGCTCAAAGACGGCATGATGCGATACGCCCACCGCCGGATGAATGCCCCAGCCGGTCGCCGCATTGCCATCGATCGCCATCGCCGAGGTCCAGCCCTTCTGGTCGAAGTCCGCCGTGGCGCGGGAAAACTTCAGCTTCACCGGCTGCGCGGTGCCGGGCTCAAAGAGCTGCGCCTCGATCTCGCTGAGCGTGAGATTGCCATTGTCCTGACGGCCCGGCCCTTTCATCGGCAGGGACGCATCGGCCAGCAAATCGAGCCGCAGGGCGGTGATCTTCGTGAGCGGCACGCTGCCGGTGATGACGTAGGTGTCTTTGTCAGGCTTGGCACCGGATGAAAGGATCGCCTCCCCGTTGCGTTTCAAGACGGACCCCTCGGCGCTGACAAAACTCTCGCAGGTGAGCGCTGTCCACTTCACCGGAGCACCCTGCGTCTTTTCCCATTCGGCAAC
>Ga0172376_10002163_pt1 | contig 24348 bp, 20 predicted proteins | sample Lak35m_FD_121114 | JGI IMG/M metagenome (GOLD analysis project Ga0172376, IMG submission 121114) | Freshwater microbial communities from Kabuno Bay, South-Kivu, Congo - kab_092012_35m | ecosystem: Environmental > Aquatic > Freshwater > Lake | place: Democratic Republic of the Congo: South-Kivu...
ACGCCGGGGTCTGCCTGCGCCTGGCGCGACGACTCGCGGCCCGGCCCGGCCGTGAGGTGCGTCTCTGGATCGACCAGCCGGGAGTTGCACTGGCCTTGATCGACCCGCCGCCAGCCGGTGTGGGGGGTGGCTGGAACGACCGCAGCGGCGTGCGCGTGTCGCCCCTCGACGGCTGGACCGGCTTCATGCAGCCCCCCAGCGTTCCGCCGCAGACCAGCGGAGAAAACTCCGCCGGATGCTGCGTTTCACTGCCCGACGTCGTGGTCGAGACCTTCGGCGGGGACCTGCCGGACGCGCTCCTCGGCGCAATGACGGCGGCACGTGCGGCGGGTCGCGCGGCACCAGTCTGGCTCAACCTCGAGTACCTCAGCGCGGAGGGGTGGGTCGAGGGCTGCCACGGTCTGCCATCCCCGCAGCCTGACGGCCTGACGCGCTGGTTCGTCTTCCCCGGCTTCAGTCCGCGGACCGCAGGCCTGCTCGGTCCGCAGAGCCCCGCGCCGAAGTTGCCGGCGGCCCTGGCCGCACTCGCCGGAGACCGGGCGGGTCCCAGCGACGCACTGGTCGCCTCGGTCTTCTGCTACCGCGACTCGCCGCTGCCGGAGTTGCTGGACGCCATGCAGAACGGCCCGCGAGACCTGCGCCTGCTGGTCCCCGTCGCGATGCCGGGCGACCTCGGCGGACGCGCCCTCGGATCCGAACCCGGCGCCATCTGGCACGGCGGTCGACTGACCCTGGTGCGCATCCCCTTCGTCGACCAGGACACCTACGATGGCTTGCTCGCCGCCTGCGACCTCAACCTGGTGCGTGGCGAGGACAGCTTCGTGCGCGGCCAGTGGGCGGCGCGCCCGCTGCTGTGGTCAGCCTATCCACAGGCGGGATCGGCGCACCTGACCAAGGTCGAGGCCTGGCTGTCGCGCTGCGCGATGCCGCCGGCATGGGCTGCGCTCACGCGCTGGCTCAACGGGGCACCGGCACAGGCGGATGGGCTCTGGCGCGCCGCTCTGGCCGAACTCGAGACCACTCGCGCATGGAGCGTCGGATGGCGCGAGCAACTGCTGACGCTGCCGCGCCTCGAGCAGTCACTCGAGGCCTTCGCCCTGAAGGTGCTTCCGCAGTAGAATAGCGGGTTTAACGCCCGTCCGGCTGCCCTGCGGCTGCGGACACAACCCATGGATTCCCTCACATGAAAACCGCACAGGAACTGCGCAGCGGCAACGTCATCCTCATCGACGGCCAGCCCATGGTCGTGCAGAAGGCCGAGTACAACAAGTCCGGACGCAGCGCCGCCGTGATGAAGGTCAAACTCAAGAGCCTGCTCTCGGGGACCGGCACCGAGACCGTGTTCAAGGCCGACGACAAGTTCGACCTCATCATCCTCGAGCGCAAGGAGTGCACCTACTCCTACTTCGCCGAACCGATGTACGTGTTCATGGACGCCGACTACAACCAGTTCGAAGTAGAAGCCGAGAACATGGGGGAGGCCCTGAACTACCTCGACGACGGCATGCCTTGCGAGGTCACCTTCTACGAGGGCCGTGCCATCTCGACAGAGTTGCCGACCAGCGTTGTGCGCGAGGTCGAGTACACCGAGCCCGCGGTCAAGGGCGACACCTCAGGCAAGGTGCTCAAACCAGCACGCATCAAGCCCACCGGTTTTGTCGTCCAGGTGCCGGCCTTCGTCGAGATCGGCGACAAGATCGAGATCGACACCCGGACCGGTGAGTATCGCAACCGCGTCAAGAGTTGAACCCAACGGAGGCGCACCATTGAGTCGCCGTCATTGGATCGCCGTGATGATGATGCCGCTGCTGATGCAAGGCAGCAGCAGCCTGCACGCGGCGGGTCTGAGCTGCGTGCGTGACGACGTCGCCGGGTTCGCCACGCGCGTCGCCGAACGCAACGGCCTGGACCGCGCTGCGGTCTGCGAACTGTTCGACGCCGCGACGGTGAGGGCGGACGTACTGCGCCTGATCGTGCCGGCACCGGCCTCACGGCCGCCAGACTGGAACCGGTACCGGAACGGCTTCATCAACGCCAAGCGCATCCGCCAGGGGCTGGAGTTCTGGGAGAGCAACCGCAGGGTCCTCGACACCGTCGCCGGCAGCTCCGGCGTACCGGCATCGGTGATCGTTGCGCTGCTCGGGGTGGAGACGGCGTGGGGCAGCAACAGTGGGCGTCACAAGGCCTTCGACACGCTCGCCACGCTCGCCTTCGAGTATCCGCCGCGTGCCGCCTTCTTCCGCGACGAACTCGAGTCCCTGCTGGTCCTGGCCCGCGACCAAGGCATCCCGGTGGCCGAGATCCGCAGCAGTTATGCCGGGGCGCTCGGTATGCCGCAGTTCATGCCCGGCAGCTGGCGACGGTATGCGGTGGACGGCGACGGCGATGCACATATCGACCTCTGGCAGAACCCGGCCGACGCAGTCGCGAGTGTCGCCAACTTCCTCGTCCGCCATGGCTGGCAGGCCGACCAGCCGACCGCACTCAAAGCCAGCGTGGAGGGCGCACCGGAGGTCGGTGGCGGAATCCGGCCCGATACACCGCTGCGAGAGCTGCGCCAGCAGGGCGTGCGCACCCTCGGCGCGGTCGCCGACAGCGAACCCGGCGTGCTGCTGCGCTATGGCAACGGCGATGGCGCGGAGTACTGGGTCGGCCTGCAGAACTTCTACGTCATCACACGTTACAACCGCTCCAGCTTCTATGCCATGTCGGTGGTGCAACTGGCGGAGGCTCTGGAGCGGGCGGCGCAGACCGCACTGGTACGGCAACCTTGAGTCTGGCGGTCGGTGCCGCCTTCGACAGCGGCAACATCGAGGTGGTCGATGCGTCTCAGCCTAACGACATCCGCCTGCGCATCCGTGACGATGCGGGAGGCGAACACCGCCAATGGTTCCACTTCCGCTTGAGTGGCGTGCGCGGCAAGGCACTCACCATCCACCTCGAGAACGCCTCGGAATGCAGCTACCCGGGCGGCTGGCCAGGCTACAGGGCCTGTGCATCCGATGACCACATCGCCTGGCGACGACTGCAGGACACCTGCTACGACGGCCGGCGTCTGACCATCCGCCTGACACCGGTCGGCGACATCGTCTGGCTGGCCTACTTCGAGCCCTACTCGTGGGAGCGGCACCAGGCGCTCATCGGCCGCTGCGCGGCATCCTCCCGCGCGCGCATCGACCGGCTCGGCGCCAGCCTCGACGGCCGCGACATCGATCGTGTCGTGGTGGGCGACGGCCCCCTGCCGGTCTGGGTCATCGCCCGCCAGCACCCCGGCGAATCGATGGCAGAGTGGCTGGCCGAGGGCCTGCTCGAATCGTTGCTGGGAGAGACGCCGGCGGCCCTGGCGGTGCGGCAACGCGCCACCGTTCACGTCGTCCCCAATATGAACCCGGATGGAAGTGTGAGAGGTCACTTGCGCTGCAACGCCTCCGGCGCCAATCTCAACCGGGAGTGGATGGCACCGGACCCGCAGCGCAGCCCCGAGGTGTTGTGGGTGCAGCAGGCGATGCGCGCGTCCGGCGTCGGCTGCTTCCTCGACGTGCATGGCGACGAGACCATCCCACATGTGTTCATGGACGGCGGCGGCATGGTGCCCGGCTACGGCGAGACCAACATCCGCCGCGAGAAGCAGTTCTGCGACACGCTGGAACGGCTCGGTCCGCGCTTCCAGCAAGTGCATGGCTACCACCCCGAGCGTTTTGGCGCGGAGATGCTCTCGCTCGCCTCCAAGTGGGTGGCGCACAGCTTTGGCTGCGTCTCGATGACGCTGGAGATGCCGTTCAAGGACCATGACAACGACCCGCAACCGGAAACCGGTTGGAACGGCGCGCGCAGCAGGCTGCTGGGCGCGGACCTGGTGGTTGCGATGGCCGAATGGCTGGTGACAACGACGTAAAAAGAGCCGCACGGCCGGGAGGCTGTGCGGCTGAGGACGCGCCGCGAGGACCGGCCGGAGATGATTTGAGCCGGCCTCGGGATCGACTGCGTATCAGTTGGGCGTGACGCGATAGATCATGCCACTGGCTTCGTCAGCAACATAGAGCGCACCGTCGGGCCCTAGCGAAAGGTGACGGAAGCGACCCGCGAAGGTCGGCCACAGCACTTCCTCGCGCGATGCGGTCAGGCCATCCTTGGAGATGTCCAGGATGTCGATGCGATTGCCGGTCGGGGTGCCATGGATTCCGATGCCAGCGTAACCGACAGCCAGGCGGCCTTCCCATTCCTTCCACTGCTTGCCGACCAGCCAAACGCTACCGCACATGCCCTGGGACAGGCCGTTGTTGTTCCAGGCCGGCTTCATGGCATCCGGGAAGGTCTTGAGGTCGGTCATCGGCATGAAGGCCGCGCGTTGCTTGGGATCCATCGGGCCCATCTGGTTCGGCGAGTAGCCACAGTAGCCATCCGGGCACTCGCCACGGCCGTTGCGCTTGTCACCCGGATCCCAGCCGGCGTTGCCACCGTTCACAAGCTTGGTGACCTCGTCGTTGTGCCAGGGACCGTTCTCCGAAGCGTAGGGCTCGTTGCTGCCGGGGCGGAACGAGATGCCCTGCGGGTTGCGGTGGCCGTAGGTGAAGATGCGCTTGTCGAAACCTGCTGGCGGCTTGTTGCCCGGCGCCGCCTTGCCGTCGCGATCGACGCGCAGGACCTTGCCACGCAACTGTGTCGGGTGCATCGGGCCATCGCCGTTGTGGTTGTCGCCGGTGGTGACATACAGGAAGCCATCTCCCGGATTGAAGCGGATGCGGCCGCCATTGTGTGCACCCGGTCCACCGAACGGATGTGCCGTCTTCTGCGGCTTGTAACCGATGTCGTTGATGATCTCCTTGATGTCGGAGACACCTGCGAGCGCGGCATCCACCTTCATGCGCATCACAATGTTGTTGTAGCCGCCGTAGGTGCGGTTCGGCCCACGCGAGCTGGAGTAGACGTAGACGAAGCGGTTGGAGGCGAAATCCGGATCGACGGCAACGCCCTGCACGCCCGCCTGCCCGTCGCAGAACAGGTCATCCCTGACCGTCGCGTAGCCCGATGAGCCGCCGACACCGACCAGTCGATTGACCTTCCCGGACGACAAGCGGACCGACAAGCCACCGCACTTCTCGGTGAAGAACATGGACCCGTCCTTGAGAAAAGCCATGTCCCACGGCTTTTCAGCTGCCTGGAACTCCTCTGCCTTGACGGTGACCGCTGAAGCCGAATCGGCATACACCACCCCGGCGGCAGCGATCAACGCTGCGACCGAAGCGCTCGCAAGTCTGAACCGTGATGCTTTCATATTGCTGCTCCCCCTTGGAAGGAAATTCGGAATGAGTGTTTTGGCTGACGCTCGGCTGATCTGCCCCTGAATGAAGCAGACCTGTACGGCACTCTAGTCGGGCGAAGCGGCGGAATCTCCGGCCAGGACCAAGTCGGGAGTGTCTCCCGGACGCGGTGGGCACAGCTTCCTGAACCCGGCGGGACAATCACCCGCCGACCCCGCTCAGACCACCGGAGAGGGGAGGCTGGGCCTGCCAGCCGTCGATCACCATGATGCGGCGCTCGATGCTGCGCTGTGCAGCTAGGAGGCCTGACCGGCGGCGGTTATAAGTGTCTTTACTGCATCGACATCGGCATCCATCACCTGCGAGCGCTGTGGCAACGACTCCAGGTCCTCCATGCCCACTGGCCGCGGCGGGCGCTCCCCCAGTGCCTCGACGATGGTGTCCTCGAACTTGGTCGGCAGCGCCGTCTCCAGCACGATCATGGGGACGCTGTCGTCGCGGAGTTGCCAAGCCACCTTCAGCCCGTCGGCGGTGTGGGTGTCGACCAGACGACCATAGCGCGACCTGCAGGTGCGGATGGTATCGAGCCGGTCGGCGTGCGTGCTGCGACCGCTCTGGAATCCGTAGCGAGCACTCACTTGCGTGAAAAGGTCTGTCCCGGAGAGACTGAACGAACCGCCGGCATCTACCTCCCGCCACAGTTCGCGCACGCGTTCGCCATCCTGGCCAGTGAGGTCGTAGATGAAGCGCTCGAAGTTGCTCGCCTTGGAGATGTCCATCGATGGGCTCGAGGTCTGGCGCGTCTCGGTGGTCTTGCGCGGGCGGTAGGTCCCGGTGTGGAAGAACTCGTCGAGCACATCGTTCTCGTTGGTGGCGACCACCAGCTTGTCGATCGGCAGGCCCATCTGGCGTGCGATGTGGCCGGCGCAGACATTGCCGAAGTTGCCGGAGGGTACGCAGAACGAGACTTTCTGCCCGCTCGAGGCGGTCGCCGCGAAGTAGCCCTTGAAGTAGTACACCACCTGCGCCGAGACACGCGCCCAGTTGATCGAGTTGACGGTGCCGATGCGGTGGTGGGTCTTGAAGGCGAGGTCGTTGCTGACCGCCTTGACGATGTCCTGGCAGTCGTCGAACACGCCCTTCACCGCGATGTTGATGATGTTCGGGTCTTGCAGGCTGAACATCTGCGCGGTCTGGAAACGGCTCATCTTGCCGTGAGGGCTCAGCATGAAGACGCGTACGCCGCGCTTGCCGCGCATCGCGTACTCGGCACTGGAGCCCGTATCGCCACTGGTCGCGCCAAGGATGTTGAGCGACTCACCGGTCTTGCCGAGCGCGTACTCGAAGAGGTTGCCCAACAGTTGCATCGCCATGTCCTTGAAGGCGAGCGTCGGGCCATTGGACAGTTCGAGCAGGTGCAGCCCGGGCTCCAGCGTGTAGAGGGGCGTGATCTGGCGGGTATCGGAGCCGCTCACCGAGTTGCAGTACACCGCCGGCGTGTAGGTACGGTGCAGGATGCCTCGCAGGTCCTCGGCCGGGATGTCGGTGATGAAGCGCGACAGCACCGCATAGGCCAGATCGGCATAGCGCAGGCCGCGCATCGCCTCGAGCTCCTTTGCCGAGAAGCGCGGGTAGGCGGTCGGCATGGCCAAGCCGCCATCGGTCATCAAGCCACCGAGCAGGGTTTCGGTGAAGGACAGCGTGGGCGACTGGCCGCGGGTGGAGACGTATCGCATGACAGAGCTGGTAGCGGCGCGTGGGCGGGGACGTATTGTAGGTCAGCCGGCTAGAATGCCGCCCCGACCCACCGATCCTTCCACCACGAGCCCCGCATGGAGACCTCCCGACTCATCGTCATCCCCGACGACGTCAAGTTCGAGAACCTGCATCTGCGCCGCGACCCGGAACGCAAGCACATCCGCTACGACGATGCGGTGCTGCTCAAGGTGCTTGAGGCCAACCATCTGGACCTGGACGAGATGACCCGCGACAACGCAGTGGGCGGTTTCCTCATCACCTGGTACCTGGAGCAACGACAGGCTGGCGGCAAGGAAGACGCGGTGGCCGAGCAGATCATCGCCGAGGTGCTCGATGCGCAGCAGCGCAGCCTGCCGGACCTCGGCTGACGCTCATGTCGGAGCCGGGAGCCCGCTGCCACCTCCGCTCAGGTGCTCGGCAACAAGTTCAGGTGTTCTGAACGACGATCTTGGGGAAACGCGCCGAGAGGTCGGCGGCCTTCTCCGCGACCTTCACCGCGACCTTGCGCGCGATCGCCTTGTAGACATCGCTGATCGGCCCTTGCGGATCGGCGACCACGGTCGGTGAGCCGCTGTCCGCCTGCTCGCGGATGCGGATGTCGAGGGGCAGGCTGCCCAACAACTCGGTGCCGTAGTCGGCGCACATCCTCGCCCCCCCACCGGCACCGAAGATGTGCTCCTGATGGCCGCAGTTGCTGCAGATGTGGATGCTCATGTTCTCCACGATGCCGAGGATGGGGATGCCCACCTTCTCGAACATCTTCAGGCCCTTGCGGGCATCCAGAAGCGCGATGTCCTGGGGTGTGGTGACGATCACCGCACCGGTCACCGGCACCTTCTGCGCCAGGGTGAGCTGGATGTCGCCGGTGCCCGGCGGCAGATCGACCACCAGATAGTCGAGCTCCTGCCAGCGCGTCTGGTTGAGCAACTGATCGAGCGCGGAGGTCACCATCGGCCCCCGCCAGACCATGGGCGTGTCGGGATCGATGAGGAAACCGACGCTCATCGCCTGTACACCGTAGTGCCACATCGGTTCGAGCATCTTGCCGTCATGGCTCTCCGGCTTGCCGCGGATGCCGAGCATGGTCGGTTGCGAAGGGCCGTAGATGTCGGCATCGAGCATGCCGACCCGTGCGCCCTCGGCAGCGAGTGCCAGAGCGAGGTTGACGGCGGTGGTGCTCTTGCCGACGCCACCCTTGCCGCTCGCCACGGCGATGATGTTCTTGACTCCCGGGATCAGGTTGACGCCACGCTGGACACCATGGGCGACGATGTCGGTGCGCACCGCCACGCTCGCTGCGGAGACCCCCGGCAGTGCACGCACGGCAGCGATGATCTGCTCGCGCAGGGCATCGTGCTGACTCTGCGCCGGGTAGCCGAGGACCAGCTCGAGCGTGACCCGGTCGCCTTCGACCTTGACGTCGCGGATCGAGCGCTGGGAGACGAAGTCCTTTCCGGTGTTGGGGTCGATGAGCGCCTTGCAGGCGTTGAGGACGTCGGTCGGATCTGCCACTGCGGTACTCCGGAGGTTCTGTAGGCGGGGCGCGGGATTCTCTCAGATGCCCGGTCGCACGGGGCAGTTCCGGTAACATCCGCGCTTCTTCCACTGCCACCGCAGTCGCGGCACCCCACATCCAAGGACCCATGACCCGCCGCCTGCTCGTCACCGCTGCGCTGCCCTACGCCAATGGCCAGATCCATATCGGTCACCTGGTGGAGTACATCCAGACCGACATCTGGGTGCGCTTCCAGCGCATGCGTGGCCACGAGGTCTGGTACGCCGGCGCCGACGACACCCACGGCACACCGATCATGCTGCGTGCCGAGGCCGAGGGTGTCACGCCGAAGCAACTGATCGACCGCGTCTGGCACCAGCACAAGGCCGATTTCGACGGCTTTCTGGTGAGCTTCGACCACTTCGGCAGCACCGACTGCGACGAGAACCGGGAGCTTGCGCAGGGCATCTACCGCAAGCTCCGGGCTGCCGGCCTGATCGAGACACGCGCCGTCGAGCAGTTCTACGACCCGGTCAAGCAGATGTTCCTGCCCGATCGCTTCGTCAAGGGCGAGTGCCCCAAGTGCGCTGCGGCCGACCAGTACGGCGACAGTTGCGAGAAGTGCGGCGCGACCTACAGCCCGACCGAGTTGAAGAACCCGTATTCCGCCGTCAGCGGTTCGCAGCCGGTGCGCAAGTCGTCCGAGCACTACTTCTTCAAGTTGTCCGACCCACGCTGCGAGGCTTTTCTGCGTGAGTGGACGCAAGCCCCCGAACGGTTGCAGCCGGAAGCGCGCAACAAGATGCGGGAATGGGTCGGTGAGGACAGCGAGGGGGAGCCGGACGGCCGATCCAAGCTCGGCGACTGGGACATCTCGCGCGACGCGCCGTACTTCGGCTTCGAGATCCCCGACGCGCCGGGCAAGTACTTCTATGTCTGGCTCGACGCGCCGGTTGGCTACTACGCCAGCTTCCGCCAGATCTGCGATCGTGAGGGGCTGGACTTCGCCGAATGGACGCGGCCCGACAGCCCTGCCGAGCAGTACCACTTCATCGGCAAGGACATCCTCTACTTCCATACCCTGTTCTGGCCGGCGATGCTGCACTTCGCCGGCTACCGCACGCCGACCAATGTCTTCGCGCACGGCTTCCTCACCGTGGACGGCGAGAAGATGAGCAAGTCACGCGGCACCTTCATCACCGCGTCGAGCTACCTGCGGCAAGGGCTCGACCCGGAGTGGCTGCGCTACTACTTCGCCGCCAAGCTCAACGCCAGCCTCGAGGACATCGACCTCAAGCTCGAGGACTTCGTGGCCCGCGTCAACAGCGACCTGGTCGGCAAGTACGTCAACATCGCCAGCCGTTGCGCCGGCTTCCTTTCCAAGCGCTTCGACGGCCGGGTCGATGCGAGCGCGCTGGCGCATCCACTGGTGAGCGGACTGCGCGAGGCCGCCCACGACATCGCCGCGCTCTATGAGGCTCGCGAGTTCGGCAAGGCGATGCGCCGGGTCATGGAGTTGGCGGACGCGGTGAACGTCTTCGTCGACAGCGAGAGACCCTGGGAACTGGCACGGCTCGAGGGACGCGACGCCGATCTCCACCGGGTCTGCTCGGTGGCACTCGAATGCTTCCGCATCCTCACCCTGTACCTGAAGCCGGTACTGCCAGCGGTCGCGCACAGGGTCGAATCCTTCCTCGACGTCGCGCCGCTGGCGTGGGCCGATGTCGGCAAGGGTCTGGACAGCGCGCGGCCGGTCAAGGCCTACCAGCACCTCATGCAACGCATCGACGCCAAGCGGGTCGATGCCCTGCTCGGGGCCAACCGGCAGACGCTGGAGCCGGCACCGACCGCCCAAACTGCCAGAGCCACACCATCGGCTCAGCCCACCGCCTCAGCCTCCGGAGCCGCCATGAGCGAGACCAGCACCCCCGATGACGCCCAGATCGGCATCGACGACTTCGCCCGGGTCGAACTGCGCATCGCGCGCATCGCCAAGGCGGAACACGTGGAGGGCGCTGACAAGCTGCTACGCCTGCAGCTCGACCTCGGGGCCCTGGGCATGCGACAGGTCTTTGCCGGCATCAAGAGCGCCTACGCGCCCGATGCGCTGGAGGGCCGGCTGACGGTGATGGTCGCCAACCTGGCGCCGCGCAAGATGAAGTTCGGCGTGTCCGAAGGCATGGTCCTTGCCGCGTCCGACGAGTCCGGGGGCGTGGCCGGGCTGTTCCTGCTTGCGCCGGACAGCGGCGCACAGCCCGGCATGAAGGTTCGCTAGACACGGTAAGGATCCGGGCCAAAACAGGGTACCCGGACTACCCTGAGAATCGACCCTCGGGGTTTGGACAATGGAGCCTTGCCGTGGTGCCTGCCGATCTGATTGCCTATCTGTTGCCGCTCGCTGCGAGACTCTCGGGCTACCCTGCCATCTCACCACAGGACCTGCCACCGATCCGGCAGATGCCGGTCGCCGAGATCGCGCGCGAGATCTGTCCCGAAGACGCCTCACACTGTGAAGGGATGGTCGCCATCTTCGACTCGGACCGCTATCAGATCCTCATCCGCGACAACCTTGACCTCGACAACCCCTCCGACAACAGCTTTCTGCTGCATGAACTGGTCCACGTGCTGCAGTACAAGGCGAAAGGCGAGGAAATCTTTGTCGACTGCCCGACCACCATGAAGACCGAGACCGAGGCCTACAAGGCGCAGAACCACTACCTCGGGCTGGAGGGGCAGTTCCTTCGGGTGGGGGATGCGCTGGCGTTCATGACCTGCGCGGGAAAACAGGACACTTTCTTCACCAAGGAGGTGATGATCGAGCCGATCATCCGCAAGTGATTCAGGCCGACACTGTCTCCACCTTCAGCCAGTCGCGTGGCACCAGATAGCGCTGGTAGAGCTGCGCCTCCGGTGAGTCGGCCTCGGGCGCCCAGTCATAGCGCCATCTCACCAACGGTGGCATCGACATCAGGATCGACTCGGTGCGCCCGCCCGACTGCAGCCCGAACAAGGTGCCGCGGTCGAACACCAGATTGAACTCGACGTAGCGGCCGCGACGGTAGGCCTGGAAGTCGCGCTCGCGCTCGCCGTAGGCGAGGTCCTTGCGCCGCTCGAGGATGGGTGCATAGGCTGGCAGGAAGTGGTCGCCGACGCTGCGCATCAGCGCGAACGCCGGGTCGAAACCGATCTCGCCCTGCGCGCCGAGATCATCGAAGAACACGCCGCCGACGCCGCGCGGTTCGCTACGATGCTTGAGGAAGAAGTACTCGTCGCACCAAGCCTTGAAGCGGGGGTGCCAGTCGGGTCCGAACGGCGCCAGTGCCGCCGCACACTGGCGGTGGAAGTGACTCGCGTCCTCGTCGAAGCCGTAATAGGGCGTGAGGTCCATGCCGCCACCGAACCACCAGATCGGCCGATCCCCGGGGGCCGCGCCCTCGGCGGCCGGCTTGGCGACGAAGAAGCGCACATTCATGTGCACGGTCGGGGCGTAGGGGTTGCGCGGGTGCAACACCAGCGACACGCCCATCGCCTCCCAAGGCCGGCCAGCGAGTTCGGGACGGTGTGCACTGGCCGATGGCGGCAGCCGGGTGCCGAGCACGTGCGAGAAGTTGACACCGCCCCGCTCGAGCACGTTGCCCTCTTCCACCAGACGGCTGATGCCGCCGCCACCTTCCGGACGCTGCCAGCTGTCGGTGCGAAAGGGCTTGCCGTCGATCGCCTGCAAGCGATCGATGATGCGGTCCTGCAAGCCGGTCAGGTAGTCGTAGACGGCGCGGCTGTCCATGGCCGGATGTTACGCCGAGCCGAGCGCCCGGTGCCCGATGTCGCGGCGCATCTGGCGGCCCTCGAAGGCGATGCGCTCGGCGGTCGAATAGGCGCGCCGCACCGCATCCGGCAGGTCATCACCGAGCGCGGTCACGGTCAGCACCCGCCCCCCGCTGGTGCGCAGACCGCCGGCCTCATCCAGTGCGGTACCGGCGTGGAACAGGTGTACCCGGTCGGTGTCCTCGGGCAGACCGGTGATGAGGTCGCCCTTGCGTGGCGCGTCGGGATAACCGGCAGCGGCCAACACCACGCCCAACGCCGGGCGTGGGTCCCAATCAGGGTCTGCGAGGTCGAGGCTCCCGTGTGCGGCGTGCAGCATGAGCGCGGCGAAGTCGCCGGCGTAGCGCATGAGGATGGGTTGCGTCTCCGGGTCGCCCATGCGGCAGTTGAACTCGAGTACGCCGATGGCGCCGTCGGTACCGATCATCAGGCCGGCATAGAGGAAGCCGGTGAAGGGCGCACCCTCATCCACCATGCCGCGCAAAGTCGGTCGGATCACCTCGTCCATCACGCGTTGGTGGATCGCCGGCGTGACCACGGGTGCCGGTGAGTAGGCACCCATCCCCCCGGTATTGGGCCCCTCGTCACCATCCCGCAGACGCTTGTGGTCCTGACTGGAGGCCAGGGCGACCACCTGCTCGCCGTGGGCGAGCACGATGAAACTTGCCTCCTCACCGCTGAGGAAGCCCTCGATCACCACACGTGCTCCGGCGTCGCCGAGGCGGTTGCCGGCCAGCATGGCGTCGATGGCGGCATGCGCCTCGGCCAGCGTCTGCGCCACCACCACGCCCTTGCCGGCGGCAAGACCATCGGCCTTGACCACGATGGGCGCGCCGTGCACATCGACATGGGCATGTGCGGCGGCAGCATCGGTGAAGGTGGCATATGCCGCGGTGGGTATGCCGTGCCGGGTCATGAAGGCCTTGGCGAAGTCCTTCGAACTCTCCAGTCGCGCCGCTGCGCGGGTGGGGCCGACCACCGGGAAGCCGGCCGCACGGAGGGCATCGACCACCCCCTCGGCGAGGGGATTCTCCGGCCCCACCACCGTGAGGTCGATGTCCTCCCTCTGCGCCAATGCCAGCCATTCCGCCACGCTGCTCCCCGGCGCATTGCGACAAGCGGCCTCGCGCGCCGTGCCGCCGTTGCCGGGGCTCACCACGACCTCATCGACCTGCCCGGACTGGGCGAGCTTCCAGGCCAGGGCATGTTCGCGCGCGCCACCACCGATCACGAGCACTCGCATGGGTCGCGCGCTCAATGGCGGAAGTGCCGGTAGCCAGTGAAGACCATGGCGATGCCGTGCTCATCAGCGGCGGCGATCACCTCGCCGTCACGTTGCGACCCGCCCGGCTGGATGACTGCGGTGGCACCGGCTTCGGCCAGCACGTCGAGCCCATCGCGGAAGGGGAAGAAGGCGTCCGAGGCGACCACCGAGCCGGCGATCTGCAGCCCCGCGTGGTCCGCCTTGATGCGCGCGATGCGTGCCGAATCCACCCGGCTCATCTGACCGGCACCGACGCCGAGGGTCTGGCCCCGCCTGCAGTAGACGATGGCGTTCGACTTGACGAAGCGCGCCACCGTCCAGGCAAAGCGCAGATCCGCCATCTCGCCAGCTGTCGGTGGCCGCTCGCTGACCACCCGCAGCGTGTCCGCCGCGACGCGGCAGGTATCCCGGGTCTGCACCAGCAGACCACCACCGACGCGCTTGAGGTCCCAAACTCCGGCCGGGTCTCCCAATGCGCATCGGAGTACCCGGACATTGGCCTTTTCGGCGAGCACGGCCAAGGCTTCCGCGGTGTAAGCGGGAGCGATCAGCACCTCCATGAACTGCCGGCTCACGCCCTCGGCGGTGGCCGCATCCACCTCCCGATTGAAGGCGATGATGCCGCCGAACGCCGATGTCGGGTCGGTGGCAAAAGCGCGCGCGTAAGCCTCTGCTGGGGTGTCACCGAGCGCCACTCCACAGGGGTTGGCATGCTTGACGATGACGCAGGCGCCGTCGGTGAAAGCCTTGACGCACTCCCAGGCCGCATCGGCATCGGCGATGTTGTTGAAGCTGAGGCCCTTGCCCTGTAATTGGGCCGCCCCGGCGATGCCGCCATCGGCAGCGAGGGGGTCCCGGTAGAACGCAGCGGCCTGATGCGGGTTCTCGCCGTAGCGCAGGGTCTGCAAACGGTCGAAGCCGAGCTGCAGGTGTTCCGGAAAAGTGCCCTGCTCGCCCCCGGATGAGCGTGCTGAGAGCCAGTTGGCGACCATGCCGTCGTAACGCGCGGTGTGGGTGAAAGCCTTGACCGCCAGTCGGTAGCGCAAGGCCGCCGATAGACCGCCCTGACCACGAAGCTCATCGAGCACGGCGGCGTAGTCCTCGGGGTCAGTGACGATGCCCACCCCGGAGCCGTGGTTCTTGGCCGCTGCGCGGACCATGGCGGGACCACCGATGTCGATGTTCTCGATCGCATCCTCCATGCTGCATCCCGGCCGGGCCACGGTCTGCGCGAACGGATAGAGGTTGACCGCGACGATGTCGATGGCCGGTATGCCCTGCTGCATCAAGGTCGCCATGTGCTCGGGCAGGTCGCGTCGGGCCAGGATGCCGGCGTGTACACGCGGGTGCAGCGTCTTGACGCGGCCATCGAGCATCTCCGGGGAACCGGTGTACTCCGCCACGTCGGTGACGCGGAGGCCGGCCTCGCGCAGCGCCGCCGCGGTCCCTCCGGTCGACAGCAGACCGAAGCCGAGCACAGCCAGCGCGCGCCCGAAGTCAACCACCCCCCGCTTGTCGGAGACGCTCAACAACGCAAAGCGCGAGGTTTCCGCAGCAACGGTCACGACACCTCAGCCGTCGAGGCCGTACTGCACCAGCTTCTTGTGCAGCGTATTGCGGCTGATGCCGAGGATCTGTGCGGCGTGGGTCTGGTTGCCGCGGGCGTGGCGCATCACTACCTCGAGCATCGGTCTCTCGACCGCATCGAGCACCATCTTCTGGACCTCGTGGGGCGCCTCGCCGTCGAGGTGCTGGAAGTACGCCTCGAGCGCCTGACGCACACAGCGGCCGATGCTCGACTCTCCCATCCCCGCTTCGTCGGCGCCACTGCCGCTCATGCCGCGAGCTCCTCGGCGTCCTCTTCGAGGGCAGTCTCGGCATAGACCAACCGCTCATCGGCCTGCCCGAGTCCGGCGAAGAAACGATCGATGGCCTCACGCTGCGCGGCGACCGTCTCCAAGCGGTTCATGGCGTGGCGGAACACCGCCGAACCGGCCAAGCCCTTGGTGTACCAGCTGATGTGCTTGCGTGCGACACGCAGGCCACGCTCGATACCATAGAAGCCGTAGAGGTCTTCGATGTGCGCCAGCATCACGCGGTGGATCTCGTCGACGCGGGGCGGCGGCAAGGTCTCACCGGTCTTGAGGAAGTGCTCGATCTCGCGGAACACCCACGGGCGCCCCTGCGCGGCGCGGCCGATCATGACGCCGTCGGCACCGGTGTGATCGAGCACGAACCGGGCCTTCTGCGGACTGGTGATGTCACCGTTGGCGATGACCGGGATGCGACGCTGACGCTTGACCAGGCGGATGGTGTCGTACTCCGCCTCACCCATGTACTGGTCGGCACGGGTACGGCCGTGGATGGCAATGAGACGGATGCCCGACTCCTCGGCGATGCGCGCCACGACAGGCGCGTTGCGGTTCTCGCGGTTCCAGCCGGTGCGGAACTTGAGCGTCACGGGAACCTCGGGCACCGCCCTCACCACCGCCTCGAGGATACGTCCGACCAGCGGCTCATCCTGCATCAGGGCGCTGCCAGCCATCACGTTGCAGACCTTCTTGGCCGGACAACCCATGTTGATGTCGATGATCTGGGCCCCATGGTCGACGTTCAATCGAGCGGCCTCGGCCAGCATGGCCGGATCGGCACCGGCGATCTGCACCGAGACGGGATCTGCCTCACCGGCATGGTCAGCCCGTCTGCGGGTCTTCTCGGAACCGTAGAGCAGCGAATTGGAGGTCACCATCTCGCTCACCGCCATGCCTGCGCCGAGGGTCTTGCAGAGCTGGCGGAACGGACGATCGGTGACCCCCGCCATGGGCGCCACGAACAGGTTGTTGCGCAGGACGTGCATGCCGATCTGCATGAGAGGCTTCAAGGACGCTGGGGCCGCATGGCTAGAGAGACACTTCCGGGACTGGCCGCGACAGCGACCCGAAGGCGCGATTCTAATCCCCGCCAGCCACGCCCGAGAAGCGATCTTTGGCTACAGGTGCAGTCCGAACACGCTGCGCGAGAGCAGGGCGCGGCGTGCCCCGGGGAGGACATCGAGTGCCGCCAGCCCCAAGCCGCGCAACAGCCGCAGCGGATCGGCCCTGAGGCTGGCGATCTGCAGCAAGCCGTGGGTGTAGGCGATGCCCCCCCACTGGTCGCTGCGCCGGCTGAGCTGATAGTCGTCGAGCATGGCGGGCGAACCGATCGCCTCAAGTGGCAGATCGGCGATCCGGGCGGCCAGCACGGCGGCATCGCGCAGACCCAGATTGAAGCCTTGCCCGGCGATCGGGTGCAGAGTCTGGGCAGCGTTGCCGATCGCCACCAGCCGCGGGCCGACGCGGGGATCGGCGACCGCCAGTGCAGTGCGACGGGTGGCACGCGCACCGACCTCCAGCACCCGACCCAGACGCGGGCCCACAGCCGCCTCGATGACTGCGGCGAGACCGGCGTCGTCGAGCGCTGCCAGTGCATGCGCCCGAGCCGGCGGCACGCTCCACACCAGAGTGTGCCGCAGACCCTGCGCGGTCGCGCGCGGCAGGATGGCCAGCGGTCCTTCCGGCGTGAAGCGTTCCCAGGCCCAGCCGGCGGGGGCATCGGCGAAGTGCAGATCGACCAGCAGTGCGGCATGCGGATACTCGTGCAGGCGACGGCGGATCCCTGGCCACTCGCCCTGTCCATCGGCGACCACCACCAGGCGGGTCTCGATAGAGCACGAGCCCTCGGCGGTGTCGACGCGGACCCGTGCCGGCGCGTCGGGCCGCGCCGGGGGGTCGACAGCGCTCGCGCGCGCACCGAAGCGCAGGGAAGCACCCACCGAACCCCGCAGAGCCGCCGCGAGGTCGCTGTAGCGCACCGTGTACCCGAGCTCGGGCAGACCCGCGGTGGCCGCGTCGAGGGTCGTGCTGCCCGGGCAGCCCGCCTCGGAGACGTGAACATGGTGCATGGGCGTGACCGCAAGCGCCTGCCACACGCCGAGGTCGGCGAGCGTCTGTCGGCTCGACCAGGCCACGGCGAGCGCGCGCGGGTCGGGGGCGACGTCGGTCGATGCCTCCAGTACCAGGACGTCGATCCCGGCGCGTGCCAGCATGGCTGCACAGGCGCAGCCGACCGGACCGCCACCGACCACCAGCACGGAGACACTCGCCGGCAGGGCATTGGCAACCAGCGCCGCGCCACCGGGTGCCGCTTCCCCCTGCACCCTGTCCAGCGCCGGACGCTTGCCGCGACGAGTCCCCATGTCTCGCAGCCAGCGCCTCAGCGGCGCATCAGCGCCTCGATGTCGGCCACCAACTTGGGCGCCGCGAGGGTCAGGTTCTCGTGACCCTCGACGGTCACCAGCGCGTCATCCTCGATGCGGATGCCGATTTCGTGGAAACGCGGGTCGATGTCTTCAGCTGCACGGATGTAGCAACCAGGCTCGACGGTGAGCACCATCCCGGGCAGCAGCGGACGCCATTCGCCGGCGACCTTGTAGGCGCCGGCATCGTGCACGTCGAGTCCGAGCCAGTGGCCGGTACGGTGCATGTAGAAGCGGCTGTAGGCCTTGCTCTCCAGAACGCTGTCGAGCGAGCCCTGCAAGAGACCGAGGTCGATGAAACCCTGCGCCAGGACCGCTACCGCAGCATCGTGCGGCTCGTTCCAGTGGCGCCCTGGCAGCGTGGCGGCGAACGCCGCCGCCTGCGCCGCAAGCACCAACTCGTAGCATTCGCGCTGCGGCCCCGAGAAGCGGCCATTGACCGGGAAGGTGCGGGTGATGTCGCTGGCGTAGCCGTCCACCTCGCAGCCGGCGTCGATCAGCAGCAGTTCGCCGTCGGCGCACACCGCGCTGTCAGCGCGGTAGTGCAACACGCAGGAATTGGCTCCCGTCGCGACGATGCTGCCGTAGGCTGGGCTCTGGGCGCCACCCATGCGGAACTCGTGCAGCAACTCAGCCTCGACCTGGAACTCGCGCACGCCGGGACGCGTGAAGCGCATGGCCCGGGCGTGCGCACGACAGGAGATGGCGGCAGCCCGGCGCATCGTCGCCAACTCGCTGGCGTCCTTGATCAGCCGCATCTCGTCGAGCGGCACGTGCACGTCTCGCACCACCCCCGGCGCGGTCACGCCAGTTCGCACCAGTGCGCGTACGGCGTCGAGCCAGGCCTTGAGGCGGGCGTCCCAGGCTGCATCGTGGCCAAGCGCGAACCAGACGGCGCCACAGTCCGCCATCCATTTCGGCAAGCACTCATCGAGCGCAGCGATCTCGTTCGCCTCGTCCATGGCGAACATCTCCCGGGCCGCCGCGGGGCCGTGCCGATAGCCATCCCAGATCTCCCGCGTCTCGTCCTTTGGCCGGCAGAACAGGATGCTTCGCGGCCGATCACCGGCCAACAGGACGAGCACCGCGTCGGGCTCTGCGAAACCGGTGAGATAGTAGAAGTAGCTGTCGAATCGGAACGGGAAGTGCGCGTCGCGGTTGCGCAGCACCTCGCCGCCAGAGGGCAGGATGGCGATGCCGGAACCGCTCTCCGCCATGTACCTCAGCAGGGCCTGCCGGCGCGCCACGAAGGGCGTCGCGTCGAAGGCCGGGATATCGACCGCGGGGGCGTCGGCGGCGGCCGCGATGGGCTCGGGTCTCATGGTCTCCACTCTAGCAGGACGCCGCCGTGGCTCCTGAAGAACGGCCTAGACCGGGTTGGGAATGTCGATGAAGCGGCAGTCCAGTCCCAGTTGAGAGGCGAGATGCGTCGCCAGGGCCTGCACGCCGAACCGTTCCGTGGCGTGGTGCCCGGCAGCCAGGAAGGCGACCCCCGACTCGCGAGCCAGGTGCGCGCAAGGTTCGCTCACCTCACCGGTGACGAAGGCATCGACCCCGGCGGCGATGGCCTCGGCGAAGTAGCCCTGCGCGCCGCCGGTGCACCAGCCGATCCGCCGCACCGGCCGCTGCGCATCGCCCAGCAGCAGGGGATCTCGGCCGAGAGCGCCCGCAAGCCTCAAGGCCAGTTGGCCTGCATCGAGGTCTCCGCGCAGATCGCCGACGCAACCGAGTTGCTGCTCGCCGAACCAGGCGCTCGCCTCCAGACCCAAGGCGCGGCCGAGACCGGCGTTGTTGCCGAGCCGCGGGTGGGCATCGAGCGGAAGGTGGTAGGCGATGAGCGAGAGGTCATTGCGGACGAGTGTGGCGATGCGCTGTCGCTTGAGTCCGGTGACGGCGGCTGGCTCATTGCGCCAGAAGTAGCCATGGTGGACGAGCACCGCATCGGCACCCACCGCAACCGCTTCCTCGAGCAGGGCCATGCAGGCGCTGACGCCGGTGACCACCCGCCGCACCCGGCTGCGTCCCTCGACCTGCAGGCCGTTCGGGGCATGGTCGCGGAAGCGTGCGGGCTCGAGCAGATCGTCGAGGTGGGCGACGAGGTCGCGCAGCGCGATCTCGTCGCCAGCCATGCTTGCTTGGGAACTCATCGGGGATCCAGGTCAGGAAGGACGGTCAGGAGGCCGGTTAGAATGTAGCAAAAGCAAGCTCGGGCGCCTCGCCCGCTGGGACCCGGATGTCGCGCCTCTGGCAACTCTTCAGTCAAGCCGTCACGGTCGCGGTGGCGATGTTGTTCGTTGTCTGGACCTTTCACCCGGAGTGGTTGCGGCGGCCGCTGGTGGCAACCGCGCCACTGCCGACGATCCGCGAGGCGGCCGCACCTGCGGCGCCGGAGGCGTCGGCGGACGGCGGTTCGAGCGCAACCGCCGCAGCGCGTGCCAGTCCGTCGGTGGTCAGCATCTACACCTCCCGCGAGGTGACCCGCAGCAACCCGCTGCGCGGCCACCCGCTGTTCGGCCCGTTGTTCGATGGTGACCCGCAGACCGAGGAGCAGCCCGGGCTTGGCTCCGGGGTGATCGTCAGCCAGAACGGCTACGTCCTGACCAACAACCACGTGGTCGAGGCAGCCGATGCCATCGAGGTGGCATTGGCCGACGGTCGCACCGCCCCGGCGCAGGTGGTCGGCGTCGACCCCGACACCGATCTCGCCGTGCTGCGCATCAGCATCGGCGATCTGCCCGCCGTGACCTTTGCCGACCCCTCCCGCGCACGGGTCGGGGCACCCGTGCTGGCCATCGGCAACCCGTTCGGCGTCGGACAGACGGTGACGCACGGCATCATCAGCGCACTCGGACGCTCGCGCCTCAACCTCAACACCTTCGAGAACTTCATCCAGACCGATGCCGCGATCAACCCGGGCAACTCGGGTGGCGCCCTCGTCGACATGAACGGCCACCTGCTCGGGATCAACACCGCGATCTTCACCCGCAACGGGGGATCGATGGGCATCGGCTTCGCCATCCCGGTCGATCTGGCGCGCGGCGTACTTGAGCAGATCATTCGCAGTGGCAGCGTGACGCGCGGCTGGATGGGCATCGAGATGCAGCCGCTGACAGCGGAACTCGCGGCCTCGCTCGGCGCGCAGGGGCAGCAGGGTGTGCTGGTGGCCGGGGTGATGCGCGGCGGACCCGCTGCACGCGCCGGCGTTCGACCCGGTGACGTCATCACCGCCATCGACCACAAACCGGCGCGCGAGGCGGCGAGCTTGCTCAACCAGGTCGCGGGTCTGGCCCCGGGGAGCCGGGTGCAGGTGGACATGCTGCGCGGCGGCAAGGCCCTGGTGGCGGTGGTCGAGATCGGTCGCCGACCGACCGAGCCGCGGCGACGGACTCCGGGGTGAGCCAGCGGGTCAGGACGCCGCGATGAAACGCCCCGAGAGCACGCGACGCAGGAGTTCGGGCGGTACCGCCGCGCTGACGACCGCCTCGCCGAGCGCCTTGAGCAATACGAAACGGATGCGACCCGCCTCGACCTTCTTGTCCTGCGCCATCAGCTCAAGGTAGAGCTCGACACCGAAATCGGGGGCCCGGACCGGCAGGCCGGCCCGACGCAGGAGGGTCTCGATGCGCTGCACATCGGCCTCGGTGAGCCAACCGAGGCCGAGTGAGGTCTCGGCCGCCAGAAGGGTGCCCGTGGCCACCGCGTGGCCGTGCAACCAGTTGCCGTAGCCAGCCGCAGTCTCGATGGCGTGACCGAAGGTGTGTCCGAGGTTGAGCAGGGCACGGACGCCGCCCTCGTGCTCGTCCGCCGCGACCACCTCGGCCTTGTTCCGACACGACCGCAGGATGGACTCGACCAGCGCCCCGGTGTCGCGCGCGACGAGCGACTCGAGATGCGCCTCCAGCCACTCGAGGAATGGCCGGTCGCGGATCAGTCCGTACTTGATGACCTCGGCAAGACCCGCAGCGAGTTCGGCGTCCGGCAGCGTGGAGAGGGTGTCGGTATCGGCCAGGACCAGCCGCGGCTGGTAGAACGCGCCGATCATGTTCTTGCCAAGCGCGTGGTTGACCCCGGTCTTGCCACCCACCGAGGAATCGACCTGGGCAAGCAGGGTCGTCGGCACCTGGATGAAGGGTACCCCACGCAGATAGGTGGCTGCAGCGAAGCCGGTGATGTCGCCGACCACACCACCGCCAAGGGCGATGAGCGTGGTCTTGCGCTCACAGCGGGCCCGCAGCAGCGCATCGAACACCAGATCCAGCGTATCGAGGTTCTTGTAGGCCTCACCGTCCGGCAGGACCACCTCGGTCACCGCCACACCGGCCGCGCGCAGCAGCCCCGACAGTTGCGGGAGGTAGAGCGGTGCGACCGTGGTGTTGGAGACGATGGCGACGCTTGGCGCAGTCAGATACGGGAGAATCAGTCCGGGCTGGCTCAGGAGCGACGGACCGATGTGGATGGGATAGCTGCGGTCGCCGAGATCGACGGTCAGGGATCGCATGCGGGAACCTCCTCGGGTGTTCGTCCTGGATCCGTCGGGGCCATCCGCGAAACGATCTCGCGCACCAGCTTGCCGGCGCTCTGGCGTCCGGTCTCGACCGTCAGGTCAGCCACCTCCCGATACCAGGGGTCGCGCTGCCGGTAGAGCTGGATCAGTCGGCCGCGAGGGTCGGCGTTCTGCAACAAGGGTCGCGAGCGGTCGTTGCGCAGGCGCACGAACAGACTCTCGGGACGCGCATGCAGGTAGATGACGAAGCCGCGCGCCGCGAGATCACGCCGGTTCTCGGCGTCGATCACCGCGCCACCCCCCGTTGCAAGAACGATGCCGTCGCGGCGAGTCAACTCGTCGATGACCTTGCGCTCGCGAGCGCGGAATCCGGACTCACCCTCGACCTCGAAGATGGTGGCGACGGTCACACCGTTGCGCGCCTCGATCTCGTGGTCGCTGTCGACGAAGTCGAGCCCGAACTCGCGCGCGAGCAACCTGCCGATGGTGGACTTGCCGGCACCCATCAGGCCGACGAGGAAGATGCGCGGGACAGCAGACATCGGCTGATTCTAAACGACCGGCAGCATCACTCCGGAATCTCCGGACCGCCGGGCGAGGCCACTGGTGGCAGAGTCACGACCCGTGGCGTGACAAAGATGAGCAGTTCGGTCTTCTCGGTCTGCTGGCTGCTGCCGCGGAACAGGCGGCCGATCAGCGGCAGGCTTGCCAGCCCCGGGACAGTGGAACGGTTGCGCTGCTCCGACTCGGTGAGGATGCCGCCGATGACCACCGTACCCCCATCCTGGACGCGCACCTGGGTCTGGATCTGCCGGGTATCGATGGGCGGACCGAACGGTGTGACCGCGGCAAAGTTGGGCGAATCCTTGTTGACGCGCAGGTTCATGATGATGTGACCGTCCGGCGTGATCTGCGGCCGGACCCGCAGCGAAAGGGTCGCCTTCTTGAAGGTGACGGCCGTGGCACCGCTCGAGGTGGCCAGCTGAAAGGGCACTTCGCTACCCTGTTCGATGACGGCCTCCTCCTGGTCGGCGGCGATCACCCGCGGACTGGAGACCACGCGTCCGCGGCCGTCGGCCTCGAGTGCGCTGACCTCCAGATTCAGGAATCGCGTCAGCCCGGCGTCGAACAGCGACAAACTGAACGCGCTGGCAGCCACGCCGCGGATGGCCGCCGCCGGCAGATTCACCATCAGCGACTGGTCGAGCGTGTCCCTCGCCTGCGCCGCTGCCGGAGGCGGGACGCTGCCACTGGAGGGCCGGTCATACTGGCCGCTCTGCCCGGCAACGCCACCAACACCCGGCAGTCCCCCACCCGGCAGCACGCGGATCGCACCGCCAAGACCCGGCACACGGTCGCGCGCGCCGGACCGGTCATGGATGCCGAGGCGAGCCCCGAGATTGCGGCCGAAGGTGTCGATCGCCTCGACGATGCGTGCCTCGATCATCACCTGACGTACGGGCACGTCGGTATCGGTGACCAGACGGCGCACCTCCTCCAGTCGCGCCGCAGTGTCCTGAACGAAGACACGGTTGGTACGGGGATCGGCAAGGACCACACCGCGCCGCGACAGGATACGGTTGCCCTGGTCGCCGAGAAGTGCGCGGAAAGCCTCGGCGCGCTGATAGTGCAACTGGATGCTCTCGCCGACCAGCGGCTCGACCTCGGCGCGCTGTGCCTCGGTGGCCTGGATCTGGCGCTCGCGCTGCAGCAACTCCTCGCGCGGACCGATCAGGATGAGCTCGCCGATGCGCCGCTGGTCGAGGTCGTGACTGGCCATCAGGAGTTCGAGCGCCTGAGGCCAGGGCACATCCGAGAGCCTCAGGCTGACGCTCCCGGCGACCGACTCGGCAACCACGATGTTGACACCCGCGAAGTCGGCGATGGCCGCCAACACGGCGCGCAGGTCTGCCTGTTCGAAATGCAGACTGATGCCGGCAGGACGGA
>Ga0172376_10002168_pt1 | contig 24317 bp, 51 predicted proteins | sample Lak35m_FD_121114 | JGI IMG/M metagenome (GOLD analysis project Ga0172376, IMG submission 121114) | Freshwater microbial communities from Kabuno Bay, South-Kivu, Congo - kab_092012_35m | ecosystem: Environmental > Aquatic > Freshwater > Lake | place: Democratic Republic of the Congo: South-Kivu...
CTCTACGACAAGCTCCGCGCTCTCTGGCAGCAGGCTCAAGACACCGAAGCCGGCGACATCAACACGCTCATGGACATCGCACGACGCTGGGAAGCGTTGCTCAAGGAGACCTCTGAGGAGCGTGGCGAAGACGACTGCGAAGATGGTCAGCCCGGCGATGGCAGCGGCAGCGGCAGCGGCGAAGGCGGCGAAGGCGATGGCGATGGCAGCAGCTCGGGTCTCGGCAGCGAAGACTTTGAGAAGATGATGGAGGCACTCGAGGAGGCTGCTGAAGCTACCGCGGTCTCTGTCAATGACGAACTCGCCGATCAGCAAGAACAACAGGAATGGCGCGATGAAGCCAAGTCTCGTGCAGGCGCCGCTCGAGAGGCCAAGGAAGCCGCTGACACTGCGTCTGAAGTATTCGGCAAAGGCACTGGTCCGGTCGCTAGCACGACTACTGGAAGCAGGCTGGTCGAAGAGCGTATGCCCACAGGTCCCGAGCGCTCGGCCGCTGTCAAGGTCGCGCAGATGCTCGACAAGGCGAAGTACCGCGATCGTGACGAGAAGGAGATCCACTCGATCTTGCCTCCTGGTCGCTTGCGCACTCGAGTGATGGTGCAGGGCGCCGCACTCAAGAGCAAGGGTGTCATGACGCAGGTCGAGCCGTGGCGCCGCACCGTCCGCAAGCACGTCGACGACCCGACCCTCTCGGTCGGCATGATGGTCGACATCAGCGGCTCGATGAGCGACGCGATGCAGCCGATGGCCATCTCAGCGTGGGTCATGTCTGAGGCAGTCCGCCGAGTGCAGGGCCGAGCCGCGATGGTCTACTACGGTCAGGGCGTCTTCCCGACTCTCAAGCCCGGTCAGCACCTCGACAAGGTCCGCGTGTACAGCGCGCCTGATGGCACAGAGCGGTTCGACACAGCGTTCAAAGCTCTCGATGGTGGTGTGCGGTTGCTCAGCGGCAGCGGAGCACGACTCCTAGTTGTCGCAAGCGATGGCTGCTACACATCCTCCGAGACCCGGGCCGCACGCAAGTGGGTGCAGGCGTGTGATCGCGCTGGCGTCGGAGTTCTGTGGCTGACCTTCGGTGGCCACCAAGCGTACGAAGCCAACGCCATCTGCCAAGGCACCAAGGCGCAGGTCGTGACGTGCGGCGGAGACGTCGTCAGCGCGGCTCAGATGATCGGCGCGGCGGCGGCCAAGGCGTTGACCGCGGTAGGCGGAGCAGGAAAGTAAAGATCGTGGTGCGGGCTTGATACCAGTCCCATGTCCGTCAGGCCCGCACCATTGCAATCAACTATGACCGACAGGAGGTCGTAATGGAGAATGACAACATAACGGAGCCATCAGTCTCAGTCGAGATGTCGGCGTACGAACTCGATGTAGTGGTGACGGCCTGCATGAACAGGCTGCAACACTTGACGGTCTTACAAATGGGCAAGCCCACTCATCCAAGTGTCGGCGCACAGCTCGCTTGCTTGGACACGATAATTGAACGGATCAGCAGGCTGCAAGACACCCTTGAAGCGCGCGAAGCGTTGCCCAACGTCCTAGCCGGGATAGAGCAGATGCTACGAGAGTCCTATGAGTGAAGCTTCAGGCCCGGCCCGGATGGATGAAGAATTGTTGACGGGTCAGGCCAGGGCAGGGTCTGAAACTGTTGACGGGTCAGCCTACGCGACTGTGTGCCCACGCTGTGAGTCGTCGTTCATCCCGACAAACGAGAACCCGGGAGCGTACCCAGGCGCGTTGTCACGCACTGATGACAAGACTGAGATCTGCTCAGAATGTGGAACTGAAGAAGCGTCACCTTGGCGAAAATTTGAAACGCAAGACGAATGGCCGATCTTCCGCGAAACGAAGACACACGTGAGTGTGATCCCGGGAGGGACTTGGGTTCCGCTTCCCCCGCATGTGGATGCTGGTCTGTAGCAGAACCAGAGTCTTGAAACTAAAGTTGTTATAATGGATCATACAACCTACAAAGAGGGGGAACACATGAAGAAAGTCATGGTCATCGTGGATCAGCCGAATGGCCGATTCATCGGGGTCTACAAGAATCCGCGAGGCGGTCAGACGAAGATCGTCGGCCCGACGTTCGATGGATTCAAGACTGCCGCAGAGGCGCGCAGGGTTGCGCGTGATCTCGGGTTTGAGCCTGTCGCCTGCGAATGGTGACTCGGGTTCATTAGGCGTCTAGGTCCGGGCGGGAGGGCCCGGGCCTGGCGTTGAAACTAAAGTTAGTATAATGGAATCATGACAACAACGACGAAGGGGACAACAATGAATCTACAAGGACGAGTTGCGAAGTGCCAATGCGGTCGTACCGAGCCGTCGAGCGAGAAGCTGGCGTTCTTCGACTACCGCGGAGAGGGATCACAAGTCGCTCGAGAGCGATGCGGGACCTGCGCGTACCACGAGATCGCTCACACGCGAGCGAAGAATGATCCGACTGCGACGCACCTGCGTCACATCGCCGGGCACGACTTCCACGCGATCGGCGCTCTCGAGTACGACATCTTCTACTGCGGTTGCAGAGGGTGGGACTGAATGAAGGTCTCACACGCAGACTTCAGCGCGCTTGTCGCGGCGCTGAGCGACATCGACACTCCAGAACTCCGCAGCCTGTATCGCATCGAGTTGGCGTGCGGGCGGGTGAAGGCCAAGGACCCGGAGAAGTTCTTCCGCTGGTACCTCTTCAATCGCGCGAGTGATCGCGGCTTCAAGTTCTCGACCCGGTACCGGGACGCTTGGATCGACACTGCCCTGCGCAACGCGGTCGACCCGGTGATGGATGAGGCCGGCTGAAACTAAAGTTGTTATAATAGATTACAGCCACAACGAAGGGACAAAAGACATGGCAACAAAGCAAGAACTGGAACTGAAGATCCTCGACTTGGAGAACGACGTCCGTCAACTCTCTCAAGTCCTCACCGAAGTGTACGTCTTGGCAAAGAGCGTCGACTTCAGCGAGTCATCTCCGATGGAGACCTGCCCGGCCTACCTGCTGGGTCGCATTGGATCATGCGCTCGCATGGCGTTCATGCGCTGCTTCACATTCGTCGGAGAGAGCTGGATCGAGAAGCTCGATCGAGCAGTCGAAGCAAAGGATGCGGCATGAGCTTCATCGTCGACATCTACACGCGCAAGCGCGACATCGACACGTGGGACGTCTTTGCGAGGTACGCCCAAGATGATCCGATTCAACTCGGCATCATCACATTCAATGACAAGGGCTTCAACAAGCCGGACCCGTGGGTCCCGCGCGGACTCTACGATTCTCATCCGATGACGTGGTGCTCGACCAAGCGCGACGCGGTGCAGATGCTCTCGGCCAAGGTGCTTGAACACTTTGACTCGGCGTTGTGCCGCTACGGCAAACACACTTGGTCGTGGGTGAAAGTGCAATAACTTGCCTGCGGTCTGCGACGCGTGCGGCTTGCCGCAAGAGCCCACGATGTCTGGTGACAAGTACCTAGACAATGGGATCACGCTTCCGTTCAGAGCGTGCGGGCACTACAACGGCTTCACCGACAACGAGCCGTGGGAGGAGATCGAAGATGATGAGGTGTGGTCGCTATGCCATGACTGCGTCCTTCTATTCTTGCGGACATTCCCTCGCCTTGCGGCTAAACTGCCGCCAGGCCTGCATCCGTGTGCTGATGAAGTGCCGTGCTGTGAGTACGCGTGGAAGGCTCATCCCAGTGAGTCAGGCGTGCTGGTAGGTCGAAAAGATAAGACGGGTCGCCTTGTGTGGTCTGCTGAGTGATGAAACTAAAGTTAGTATAATGGATTACGAAAGGAGAACAACATAATGCTTTACTACTTCGCCAAAGACGGATCGTACGGTGATGCTGAAGACATCATCATCACAGACGTACCGGGCTTCACCGAAGACGAGTGGGACATCGTCGCGCAAACGCCCGACATGGAGAGGCATAACGTCGTCGCGCAGCTTCTGCGCAAGACTTCAGGCCAGGACACACTTCCATTCGTTGACGGGTCAGACTCTTAGTGGGTCTGTTCTCGGCCTACGTCGCTTACCGGATCGGCAAAAATGCCGGCCGAAAGCGGCTCAGGGAAGAGATCGCTCGTGAAGAGAAAAGACTTTCCGAAGTCTGCAAACACTGCGGCTTCGAAAGACGATTCCACGCGAACGACTGGATCAAGTCGTGCCCTTGAAACTAAAGTTGTTATAATAGACTATACCAACGAAAGGACAATTCATGAAATACAAGTCAATCATCAATCCTGATTATCCGTTTCAAGTCACTGTTTCCGGTTTTGAGTTCAACTCGATTCCGGCGGTCTTGATCGAGAGCGATTCGTATCAAGCACTTCTTGATCTTTTGAATCCTGAACAACGAGAGACTCTGTACAACCTGGCGACTAGCAACAAGTTCGTCGGCTTCAGTGTGCGAGTGAACAACGCGTCATGACCACCTACAACCACATGCTTGAAGTCATTCAGACTCCAGGCCTCAGCACCTCTCAAAAGCTCCACGAGCTGTTCAAAGGCGCAAAGTCAAAGCCGCTTGACGAGTGCTACGACCACGAGCAGGATCACATGATCCCCGCGTTCCTCCATGAGAAGAATGCTGAGTGTGTTCACACAGATAACTACGGCCAGACTCTGACCTTCCGACTCAACGACGACACCTATGTCATGGTCGATTCCGGTACCTTCAATGAGGAGGGCACAGAGTTTGCGGTGTTCCCCTACGACGGGGTCGATGAAGATGGCATGTGGGAGTACTTCATGAGCGGAGACGACGTCCCGCTCGCGTTCTATCAGGGAGGCTTTATCGACGCCGACTTCGAGAAGTCGTTCCTAGCCTCATTCCCAGAGCAGAGTGTAAACTAAAGTTGTTATAATAGAATCATGACAATCATCACAATGGCACAACTTGCCGCAGACATAATGGAAGACCTGGCCAACGACTACCCGGACTTTGACTCCGAGCACATCGAAGAGATGATCCGGAATGTCATCTGCTGCGAAGGCCTTACCAGGGCGCAGCAGAGAGAGCTCAGGGAAGAGATCGCCGAGCTCGGTTTCTAGAAACTAAAGTTAGTATAATGGATCTTACAGTTCACAACGAAAGGACAAACTGATGAACAAGACAGCAACAACCCGAGCGCCGTGGGGCTTCACGACGACACGCGAAGAGGTGCCAGGCTTCGGCATGATCACCTTCTGCGTGGTAGACAACAGAGAGCCAGAGCGTCTGCCCTGGTACAAGAACGCGAGCAAGATCCCCGCGGACATGCTCGCTGAAGCCGAAGCGGTCGCCCGCGAGATGTCGGAAGACGACAAGGACTTCGAGTTCTTGATGCTCAACTGGCGAGGCGCGATGGTCGGCTACAGCTACGCGGTCCGTCTCTACATGCCGTGGTTCATGATGAGCCCGCGACAGGCGATCGCCTGGATGCGGAGCCTTTGCAACCACAAGTGGGGCGAGCGCCGTGAACACACAGCGCACAGCAACTACCACCTCGGGACATACGACACCGGGTACAAGCACAACTGCTTGCGGTGCGGCAAGGAAGAGTACGTGACCACCGCGTTCAACAACTACTCGGGTGACTGACATGAGCGACCCGATCATTGGAGCGACAGTCGTCGAGATCCGTCCCATGACTGCGGACGAGATGAAGGCAGAAGGCTGGATGAAGCGTGAGGTGCCGGCGTGCGTCGTGCTCTCAACAGGTGTGATCCTGTACCCGTCGATGGACACCGAAGGCAATGATGCGGGTGCGCTGTTTGGAATCGACAACGCCGGCTCGACATTCTGTCTCGCTTGAAACTAAAGATAGTATAATGGATACTATGAAGAAGCCGATCAACAAGTGGAGCGATGCAGATCGCAGAGCATTCCAAGCCGGAGTGCGGCTGCGAGCGCAGACGATGCCTAACAAGCGTCGCGAGGCGAGCCGCAAGGCGTGCCGCGGGAACGACTGGGTTGCATGACGCGCCCGCCTCTCTCTACAGACGAGACAGCCCGGATGATGGAGATACTTGGCACGATGCGGGTTCCGCCGTTCCGGTTAGATCCGATCGACAGCGGGTGGCTTCTCCGCAACATCGCGGTCGAGAACTTTGGTCGCCCAGAACTCGCAGAGGTCATTGGACTATTGCGCAGGGTGCCCCGTCTAGGAGGAGTGTCACGATGAACGTGTGGCTAAGTCCTACGAAGGGAGTGCGGAAGAGCGTGAGGCAGACTCTGCACGACCACGGCCTGCGGTATGCGCTGGCCGGTCATCCGCACGACGACATTCTCTACGTGCGGTCGTTGGAAGATGGCTGGTACGGCTGGTTCAACAGAGAGGACGTTGAGGTTTCTTACGACTTCGTGTCGTAGAATAAAGATCGAGATCGCGTCCTGGTGGGGATTGAGTTTCCTTTCCTCTCCCCATCAGGACGCTTCCACGACAGGAGAGAGACAAAATGAATACAGCGACATCGACATCAGTACGCACCGCGGTCATTCCAGTCGCAGGCGTAGGTTCTAGGTTTGCTCCAGTAAGTTATTACGTACCAAAAGAGTTGCTACCGATCTACAACATACCTGCTCTTCAGTACGTCATCAGCGAAGCGCTCAGCGCGGGGATAGAGCGGATTATTCTCGTGTCAAGTGATAGCAAGCCAGCGATCAACACGTTTGCTGAAACTTTGTGGTGCTCGTCGCAGATCGAGGTTGTCTATCAAGAAGAGCCGCTAGGGCTCGGACATGCGGTCCTGTGCGCGCGTCACGCGGTGGCTGGCGAGTCATTTGCGGTCTTGCTGCCAGACGAGATCATGAGTTCGTGGGAGCCTCTTCAGCAAATGATCAAAGAGCACACAAGAACAGGTAACTGCGTTGTCATGCTTCAACAAGTCCCGCAATCAGAAATAAGTAGGTACGGAATCGCGGACATGCACAGCGACTCGATGATCTCCCGGGTCGTCGAAAAGCCGACGCCCGAGAATGCACCAAGCAACCTTGCAATTGTCGGAAGGTACGTCCTGTGCTTTGAGATTATGAACTACCTGATGGACTGCCCTCCAGGAGCCCTAGGAGAGGTCCAGCTGACAGATGCCCTTCAGGTTGCTGCAGATGCGGGCTTCCTGCGTGGACACACCTCTGGAGTCCTCCGGTGGGACACTGGCAATCCGATGGGCATGTTCTTGGCCAACTACGACCACGTGGTCAAAGACCCCAGCCTGCGCAATCGTCTGGTCGAACACCAGTCCTGGGGGCAGTGAAACTAAAGTTGTTATAATGGATGTTACCAGGCCGAAAGGCCCCAACGAAAGGACAAAAGGACATGGACAAAAAGATGGCACTTCTCAAGGCGAGTGACATCGGCCCGATGGGTCGAGGCCAAGCCGGGAAGAAGAAGGTGTACGAGATCCAGGTAACTGGTCGCGTCGTCACCTTCGCGTGGGGAATGGCTGAGAAGATTCAGCGCAAGACCCAAACCATCGTGTGCGGCAGCAATCAGGCGGCACTCGCGATGGCGAGCAACAAGAAGTGGGAGAAGCTCTCGAGCGGGTACACACTCGCCTACGAGGTCTAAACCCTCTCAAGGATCTGGCTCGGGGGGAAACCCCCGGGCCGACTCCTTGTCTTATCAACCAAACAACAGGAGAACAACAATGGAGATCCAACTGGAGTTCACCAACACCGCAGTCGGCGTTGCGTGGGCAATCGCAATGTTCTTGATCGTGGGACTCATCGTGTCACGCAACAAGAGCGGAAAGAAGCCGTGGTGAAGAAGTCAATCATCGCGGCAGCGATCGCACTCGGATCGCTTGCTTCATTCCCGCAGAGCGCGGGTGCGGTGAGTGACCCACTTCCGCCAGCGGAGTGGAGAATGCCGCAGGGCACACGTTACATCGGTTACAACAGGATCAATCAACAGTGCTGGAAGTACTGGAAGATCGTGAAGTGCCGCTGACGTAAGTCGCTACTACTACAGGAAGAGTGTAGTGAGCAACCCCCGTCGATAAGTCGTTCAGAGAGGCGACTCGGCGGGGGTTTGTAGCGCACAAAAAACTCAACATACCCTTCTTACCAAATCGCTAACGCAATACGGCGCCGCCTAAAAAACGGCGCCGCATTACGACTTCTTCAAAACTAAAGTTGTTATAATGGAATACAGGAATACCAAACCACTACAAAAGAAAAGGACAACAAAGCAATGTCAACAACCATCTACAGCCACGGAGGCAGCGACCAGAAGTCAGAAGCGCCGACGATCACCATCTCAGTGTGGTCCGACTACGTCGTCGTCAAGTTCATGCGCTCCGACTTCGAGACCTCATTCTTCGTCAAGCCAGAAGCTGACGAGTCGATGGACGCGCTCGTCGGCCGAGTCACTCGTTCGGTGACTCCGACCATCGAGTTCGTCAGCAACGGGGCGGTAGCGTCTTGAAGCACAAGGTAGTGCTCCGATTCCCTGCGGAGGCCGTGATGACGTTCGTCGTCACGTCCTCCAGCGAGGAAGAGCTCAAGTCACGCGTGAACTCACTCGTGACGTTCGCGGACTCAGAAGGCGCCGACCTCATTCATCGCTTTGACGAGTGCACAGGCGGAGACGCCGAGGTTTCCGTCATTGAAGAGCTCAAGGAAGAAAACTAAAGTTGTTATAATAGACACTAGGGAAACAACGAAAGGACCCAAAGACACATGAAGACAGAAGAGATCAAGAGCACCGTAATGGTGCCAGGCACCTTGTTCGCAAAGGTTGAGTACGGAAGAATAGTGGGCTTCACATTCTCACCTGCAGCAGCCGATGCGGGCTACTTCGGAGATGAGATCACCGTCTACGACGGGGACGACATTGAAGCGGACAAGTTCTTTGACCTGGTGAGCAACATGCTCAGCATCACACAGGACAAGCAGTCAGCAGTCTTTGCCTGCGAGTGGCAGTCTTGAAACTAAAGTTGTTATAATAGAATCATGATCTACCACATCCTCAAGGCACGAAAGGTTTACAGGTTCGCTAGAGGCGCAACCCGCAGAACCCGCAGGCGTTCACGCCGATACCGTCGTCGCCGACCGGTTTGGTAGATCTATCAACCAAACAACCAAGAAAAGGAGGATGAACCCAACATGTCAACATTGATTGACGAGATCAACGCAGGAAAGCACGATGCGGATCTTGAAGAGCTGGAGAAAATTGTAAAGTTTCGACTTCGCTCAGTCCGGTCTTCGCGCTCGCCAGGCGAGTACTTGATCGGCGACAAGATCAAATTCAACGACTTTTGCGGCACTAAGTACATTCAAGGCCACACTGGCGTTGTCGTCGGAAAGAAAAAGACGAAGGTCGTTGTGCAACTTGACAGGCCTGTTGGCCGCTTTGCCATTACTAAGAATGGTAAAGTCGAGTCAGCAAGCATCACCGTACCGGTGAGCATTATCGACAAGGTGTGAAGTAGTGACAACAATTCTTGCGGTTCAAGGCAAAGGCTGGGCTGTTGTCGGGTTTGACTCGCGCATCTCAACTGACGACACGAACAGAGTGTCGACGCTTGGTCGTGGAGTTGAAAAGGTCGCAAAGAACGGAGATTACTTGATCGGCGCCGCGGGCGACGTCAGAGCGATCAACATTCTTTCGTACTCATTCAACCCTCCAAAGCCAGACGACAACATTGGTCTCAAACTTGATCGCTTCATGACTACGCGGTTCATTCCCGCGCTGCGGAAGTGTTTCGAAGATCAAGGCTACGCGGTCAAAAGCGCAGACTCAGAAGAAGGCACGGCGATCCACGGTTCTACAATTCTTGTTGTTGTCAACGGAGTAATCTACGAGATCGACTCTGACTACGCCTGGGCTCGCGACACGTACGGCTTGTACGGTGCGGGCAGCGGAGGAGACTATGCGCTTGGTGCTCTGCACGGACTATTCGGCAAAAAGAGCCAGTTGAATGTTGAAGAAACAAAGATAGAAGTCCGTAAAGCACTCGAAGTAGGCGCAAAACTTGACGCCGCTTCAGGTGCGCCGTTTCACATCTTGTTTCAAGCGGGGCCGGCCGAACGAAAGCGACGAACAGCAAAAAAGAAGAAAGCAGTAAAGAAACACCGCACGCGGAAGAAACTAAAGAAGTTATAATAAATAAGCAGAGCAAAGCAACCCTAGTGACACTTTTGGAAGGACAAAACTATGGTCAAACGAAAAACTTGGTCGGACGACGCGACATACCCAGATCGACCTGAATGGCACGGCCGCGGAGCATGCCGCGGACAAGGCAAATTGTTCTTTGACGACAAGAAAAAGTCAAATGTAGCAAAGGCTAAAGCGCTTTGCGGGATCTGCGTCGTGAAAGACCTGTGCTTGAAGTACGCGATGGAAAACGACGACTTCGGAGTCTGGGGTGGACTTACTCTAAACGAGCGCCGAGTCATGCGAAGAAAAGCGCGGAAGTCCGCAATGAGGCTTGCGAAATGATACTGTCGAAAGCTTATGAAAGAGAAAAAGTCAAAAATAGCCAAAAAGTTCAAGTGCCCGAAGTGTGACAACTTCATAGTCGTTCATGTGCGGCTGTCAGCGCCGCCAACGTGCAGCCGCCACTCGCCGAGCGCAATTGAGATGGTATCCGCAAGCAACTAAAACTAAAGTTGTTATAATGGATACTACCAACACGAAGGGACGCACATGGGACTGCAAGACGCGATAGAAGAGCGAGTGATCTCAACGTACGGCTGGGCGATGCGGATCGGCATCAACCAGGTTGCGGACAAGTCTGGCGTCACGCTACGCAAGATCAAGTCGATGCTGACTGACCCGCTGCGGATGAAGAACTCGGACTACGACAAGGTCCTGAAGGCGTGTCACACGCTGGATCCGGACTTCAAGGCCCGGGACAACTAAAGTTAGTATAATTGAATCAACCAATCAAAGACGAAGGAGACAACGATGGGAATGGACGTAATGGGGAAGAACCCCACTGATGATGCGGGTGAGTACTTCCGCAACAACGTTTGGTGGTGGCACCCGCTTTGGAACTACTGTTGTGAGGTTCTGCCGGAAGTTTGCAATAAGGTCGAAGAAGGCCACAGCAACTCGGGAGATGGACTTGACGCAGATGACTCGATCCTTCTTGCGGACGCACTCGAACAGGCGATCCGCTCAGGGCACACAAAAGAATACGAGACTTCGTACCGCGCGATGCTCGCTTCTTTAGATCGCGAAACCTGTAGCCTGTGCAATGGCACCGGAATACGCGCAGACGAAGTCGGTATACTTTACGGCTATCACGACAAGAAGCTGACGCCAGAGCAGGCTGCTTTGTACGGACGCGACTTCGGTTGGTGCAATGGCTGTGATGGCCACGGATCAACAGACAACTTCGCAACGAACTATCCGTTTGACGTTTCTAATGTCGACGAGTTCATGATCTTCCTGCGGCACTGCGGCGGATTCCAGATCTTCTGATGAGGACGAGCGCCGTTTCACTTGTGTCGAACGTTGGCAATGGGCTCGTTGAGTTCGACTACTCGTTTCCAGTCGAAGAGACTCAACTAAACACCTTGCTCGCCGGGACATCGTTGCTTCACTTTGAACTTGAAAAAGGCCTGAACGTGTGGTATGAACCGTGCGAGTATCGGATCTGCAAGATGTATGAAACGACCGGTCGAGCTGATCTAAAAGAAGTGAATGCGCTTTGTGCTTCAATCATGCTCGGGTTCGGTTGGGACTGGGGCAAGAACAAGTGGATCCCGGTCAACACCGCGGTGTTCGCGGGTGAGCGGAAGACAGGTGGCAAGTGGAGAGTTTCTAGTTTCTACAGACCACACGATCACTACGGACTTTCAGAAGACCACATCGCGAAGATCACGATGATCAACAACCTTCTCATAGCGGAGCAAAAAGAACGCGGAATCAGCATGAAAGACTACAAGGCTTGGGAAGACTGGAATCCGTACGCGTCGTTTCCAGACCTGGGTCGACTGGTCGAGCAGGGGCTCAACCATCGATTACAAAACTAAAGTTGTTATAATGGATACTATCAACCGGGCGCAAGCCCAGAGAGGAATAAAGAAAGTGGCAATCAAGAACAAGCACATCAAAACACTCGAGAGCGTGTTGTCGCGGATCAGCGTCCTCACGTTCGAAATTGAAGAGAGGAAGACAGAGCTGTCAGAGTTGGCAGAGCACCTTGCTCAGTTTCAATTCTCGCTCGACGTGAGCATTCGCGATCTTGCTCGTGAACACGGCATCAAGGCGAAGCCGGTTCTCTAAAGATCAAAGTCGCAATGAGGAGCAATCCTCAACGCGGGAGTGGGTGGTGCGGGTGCAGCCCAGCACAATAGTGAATGCTACGGCAATCACTTAGCACAGCGGCTGGCCGGCCACCCATCTTCCACGACTGAAGTCAAAGATCTTCTCGATGATCACAAAAAATGATCTTCGCGTGGTAGAATAGATCAACAACAACAAAAGGACAGAACTATGGTCATAGAAGAAAACACAACGTACCTGATGCACAGAATCAAACGTCTTGAGCGGCGCGCGCGATGGAACAAAGCTTCGGTTGCGCTATACGTAGTTGGAGCATTCGCTCTCGCGACAGCAAACATCATCGTCACTGGAACAAACGATGGACTATCAACAAACGACGCGGTATCACTTGCGGTTTGGAATGCATTCATCATCGGAATGATCTTGTTCGCTGGCTACGTGCTCAAGTCAATAGTTCTTGATGACACCGTGAAAGAGCTCGAACACCTCTATGAAAAAGTTCGCTGGTCGCCGACGCCGCTTCTCGGTGTGGTGCGGCCGCCGGACGATGAAGAAGTAGAGGAGTTCTTCAGAAACTGGGAAAAGCAAACCAAAAATGATCGCAAGTAGCAACACGCTACTGAACGAAGCACGTGAGATAATGGTGCGATCACGTGACTGGCTGGCGAATCAACCAGCGGATACAGCACCCGTCAACAACAACCAACAGGAGAGTGAACCAAAGATGGACACTGTAGAAACAAAAGCCGAGTTGACGCCGCAAGCAGCGGCTCAGCTCTATTCAGCAGGGAAAACTGTTTACGAGGTCGCCGTCATGAACGGCATCACGTACTCAAAGGCCCGCAAGCTGATCGTCGCGAGCGGCACGCCGATTCGCAACGCATCCGACCGCCTCAAGGGTCGCACCCGCAAGAAGGGCGATGCCTAATAACGTCGTCTGGTCCGCGGTAGCGGCTGCGGTACTGGCGGCAGCGTCAGTCACTACAGCCGTTATCGCGGCCGGTGGATCCACGGCGGCGATCTGCCTTGGTCTGGCTGGTCTGACCCTGGCTGTCCTTACCCCAAGGGGGTAAAACTAAAGTTGGTATAATGGATACTACCAACCTGAAAGGACAGCAATGGAAACCATGAATCTCATCCCGGCGACCCAGAAGCAGGTAGACTACCTGCGGTCTCTGATCGCCAACAAGCAAGTCACCGAGACCGAGCGCGCCGACTGGTTCGACCGCCTCAACCGCGGGTACTTCGACAAAACCGGCGCAAGCAAACTCATCGACGAGTTGGTCAAGCGCCCGTACAAGCCGTACGAGCCGACCGCGAAGCCGAAGGCGAACCCGGTCATCCAAGAGTTGCTCGCGACGATTCCAAAGTCGCGGTACGCTCTCAAGGTCGCGGACTTCACCATCGCAGGGATCGACCACACGTTCACCGGTGACTTGGTGTTCATCCAAGTCAAAGAGTACATGGGCACTCTCTACATGCGGCAGCTGCTCGGATCGTTCGGCGGATTCACTCGCAAGAAGATGACCACCGAGCAGATCAAGTTGGCCGTCGCTCTCGTCAAGGCAGACCCGTACGCCGCGACCAAGCGATTCGGCGAGCACTACTCGTGCTGCGGATGCTGCGGAGCGGAACTCACCGACGAGCGCAGCCGCGAACTTCAACTCGGACCAGAATGCAGAAAAAAGTTCGGGTTCTAAAGATTCTGCTCGCCGCGAGGGGAGGCAACCCCCTAACCCTTGCGGCGGCAGATCATCAAGCAGATCAACCGACTGCCTGTTATAATGTAGTAGGCCCTGAGGAGGTTGCAAATGCCAGAAAATGAAGTCTACAAAGTCGTCGTGACAGACGCCGAAGGCAACGTCATGACCGGCTACATCCGAGCCGAAGGCCTGCACGTCTATGCTCGCGCAATGCGGGAAGAGTACGGCGCAGAAAATGTGAAGGTCGAACCCGTTCAAGAGAAAGATCTTCCAGAAGGAATTGAATTGCCAGCGTAAGTAAGCAACACCACAACCAAACCAAAGACGAAACGACAAAAGGAGAGAAACACAATGTGGGTATTCAGCCAGTACGGATTCATTAGCGTCGTGCGACACGACACACAAAAAGATTGCTATCTTGTCAGATCTCGAGATCTAAAGTCTCTTGAAATGATTCAGACACTTTCTGAGCTTGCCATCGAGCACTCGCCGGACGCGGATTATCCGTACCGCATGATCGTGCCAGAAGAAGTCTTCAAGGACTTCATGCAAGTAGAGATTGAAGAGATCACGTATCCCAACTTCAAGAACAGGGCGTACGCAACACGCGGCAACGACTACGGCCATCTTCTTACTTCCGTGTGGGGGACGATGCACGACTTAGAGGACGATCAAGCGCGACGCAAGAATGTTGTTGTTGAACGACCAGAGCGAGGTCAGTTGACAGGAGGAAGGTAAATGTACTTCATCCGTCAAGCTATCGCGTCAGCCGTGATCGTTGCGGCTTCATGGTCGGCGTCGCTTTTTGCGAGCGACAGCGCTGACGTTGTTGATCCATCGACTACTACAAGTTCGCTCGAGATCAGTCAACGCTTGCCGTCAACTACCGCCGCGGTCAAGGTAGTGTCAACAACAGCAGCAACAACGCTAGTTCCTGAAGGCAACGTCAGCGCGGCAAACATCGAGCAGCGAAAGCGGTGCCCCGAGTGGGAAGACGCTTTTGAATCTGCTGGCTTGCCTGTCGACGTGTTCTCATTCATCGCGTGGCGCGAATCGCGCTGTCAACCGACCGCGTACAACTCAACGCTGAACAAAGATGGATCTAGAGATTACGGATTGCTGCAGATCAATTCCACTTGGAAGAAAGTCACGTCGCGGATCTGCGGTAGACCTTGGGGGCAACTTGACATCTTGTTCGACGCCGGTTGCAACATCGCCGTCGCAAAGTATCTCTACGACAACGGCGGTCTCGGACACTGGTCCTTGTGAGTAAGTCGAAACTAAAGTACGACTGCCAAGTTTGCGGAGATCTGTTCGCAACGATCACCGATCACATGACTCACTTCGTCAAAGAGCACCCCGAGTACAACAGAGCCGCCGGGAGACGACTTCGTAGGAAGGTGACGTGCTGGCGGTGCGTCTCGGAGATTCCGGTGGGCGAGGACGGCCGCTACCGTTGCCAGTGCGGATTCGTGATGCCGAGAAAAGACCCTGAGGGTGGTTGGCTGCTAGAAGACGATTCAAGAAACTAAAGTTGTTATAATGGATCATGTACCTGGTCAAAAGGTCAGGACAGAAGGGACACACAATGGCAATGACAGATGAAGCTCTCTCGCTAGAGAGCATGAACAAGGGCGCGTACCGAGGCTACATGGTCTTCGGCAACGTCGTCGAACTCTGGTTCTCCAGCCCGACTGGAGACGAGAGCGACTCGCTCATCTTCAAGATGACTTGCCTCAGCCCGGCTCAGGCGACGGAGATCGCCCTGATGCACAACCGGGTCTGGGGTCGCATCTAAGACACGGATCAAGCGGACAGGCCCGGGCGCAAGCCCGGGCTTGGCCATGCCCGGATCTTGAAACTAAAGTTGTTATAATGGTATTGTAACCTGGTCAAAGGGGTCAGGTACAGAGGGGAACCAACAATGATTACCACGGTAGATAGGAAGGCGGAGGTCCGGGAAGCAATCTCCCGGCTCGTCGTCTGGATGAATGAAGCGCACGCCGCTCACATGGCCAAGCACTTCAAGACATTGGCACCGGAAACCTACGAGGTCGCCGGCGGTCGCAAGTACATCCGCATCGCATCGGTCAGCCAGTACGGTGGCCGCTCGGTTCACTGCTTCGTTGACGCCGCGACAGGCGACGTCTACAAGGCCGGCGGGTGGAAGGCACCAGCGCTCAACGGCGCTCGCTACAACATCCTTGACGCGGGCTCGCTCGAGACGCTCAAGGCGAAGTGGGATCCATACACGTCCTACCTCTACAAGCGCTAAGCGGATCGGCCGGCCAGCCCACTCGGGCTGGCCGGCTGGCCACCGGCGAAATGAAAGTTTGAATCAGCGACGAAAGGAAGATTGATGCTGAGGAAGTTGATCAGAGAGTTGCGGGAAGAGCGAGAGTACATTCGTGCGCTTCCGAAGTTGACGCGAAACGAGTTCAACTCGTGGCCGGATCCACGCGGAGAAGTTCGCGGATCGAAGAGCGAGAAGCCGAAGCCGAAGCAGAAAGCGGTGATGGGAGATGTAGCGCCGAGGAAAGGACCGTACTTCGTGATCGTGCGTCACAGCGATCAAAAAGTTTGGTGTGGTCCGTGGAAGTACGACGGAGAACGCTTCTCAAGTGTGCCAAAGAACTGGTGCTTGTACCGCGAACGCGATGCGGCGCAAAGCGCGATTGATTGGAGCACGTGGGACTTTCGCGTCGACATCGAAGAGTTCGAGTCGCTCTGAAACTAAAGTTGTTATAATGGATCATACAACCTACTGAAAGGACCAGTAATGACCGCATACGACATCTCCCGAATCGCCACCCAAGGCCAACTCGCGTACCTGGCTGACCTTGTGCGCACCCGCCAGTTCACCGCTGAACCCGGCACCTGGCTCGCGGAGTTCTTGGCCGGCCGCTGCCCCAGCAACTTCCTCCAGTGCTCCGCGGCGATTGACCGCCTGCGCAAGGCGCCACGCAAGGCGCCGCGCCGCTAACGCGGGCCCGCCGGGCTGGGGCCCTGATTCCCTGGCCCGGTATAGGTCCGTCTCTGAAACTAAAGTTGTTATAATGGACTCTAGGCATACCAAACCGGGGGAAACCCCACGACGAAGGGACAAATCAAATGAACAAGAAATGGGCACTCTTGAAGGGATCGGACTTCGGTCCGATGAATCGCGGACAGAGCGGCAAGAAGAAGGTGTACGAAGTCACCGTCACCGGAAACACGCTGATCTGCTCGTGGGGAATGGCTGAGAAAGTTCAGCGTCAAACCAGCACACAGACATTCAGCACGTCACAGCGCGCACTCGCCGCGGCGTACGAGAAGGTCAACTCGAAGATCGACCGCGGCTACCAAGTCGCTTACTCGGTCTGAAGAATCCGAATCAGGGCGCTCCCGGGAAACCGGGAGCCCACCCTCAGAGTTCATCGCCGAGGTGATGGATTGTGAGGGCGGAGAACCCGAGCAAAGGAGAAACAAAATGAAGAAGATGATGATCGCGATTGCGGCAGTAGCCGCAGGCATCGCGCTCGCATTGTGGATGGATTCCGGCCGAATGCACTGCGACAACACTTCCGTCATCGTTGCGGAAGGCGACACGCTGTGGAGCATTGCGGAAAAGCATTGCACAGGTCAAGTTCAGAAAGCCGTCGACAACTTGTTCGCGACTTACGGCGCCGACATTCGTCCGCTTCAGGAGATTGATCTCCCGCAAGATTGAGATACAATTGTCATCATGGCAAAAAGCCTGATGGAGAAACTCGCTCAAATGAGCGATGAAGAGAAGCAGGCTGTACTTGCGGGTGTTGACATGGATCAACTCGTGTGGGACTGGAAAGCCTGGGCCCGACCCGAGCAGCAACCACCGCCGGGAGATGACTGGTCAATCTGGCTGTATCTCGCCGGTCGCGGTGCGGGTAAGACACGAAGCGCCGCCGAGTGGATCCGCGAGAAAGCCAAAGACACATCAAAAGGAAAGTTGCGTTTCGCGTTGGTCGCAAGAACTGCGGCTGACGTTCGCGACGTCATTGTTGAAGGAGAATCGGGGATCATCAACGTGTCGCCGCCGAGCGAGCGTCCGCTCTATGAACCATCAAAGCGACGACTCACTTGGCCGAACGGCAACACCGCGACATGCTTCACCGCCGACGAACCGGACGGACTTCGTGGTCCGCAATTCCACTACGCGTGGGCGGACGAAATCGCCGCGTGGCGACAGACACCTGACGCCGCTGGAATGACATCATGGGACAACCTCAGAGTTGGCTGCCGACTCGGGGCATCGCCTCAAATTCTTGCGACAACCACACCGAAACGAGTTCCAGTTCTTTACGGTCTCATCGCGGAGTCTGATCGCACCGGTCGCGTCATCATCAGCCGCGGGTCGACAATGGACAACGCGGGCAATCTTTCAAGCACCTATCTCGAAGCGATTACTGGAGTGTATGAAGGTACTCGCTTGGCCGCTCAAGAACTTTACGGAGAAATGTTGTCTGATGTTGAAGGAGCGTTGTGGGTTCTTGATCTCATCGAGAGATCTCGGCAAAACACAATCCCTCACGCCGCGCCTCTTCGCATCATCGGGGTCGACCCGTCCGTCGCCGAGAATCCGAGAGACGAATGCGGTATCGTCGTCTGCGCGTCGACCGGCGAACGCGACCTGTACAAGCGTCACGCTTGGGTTCTTGAGGACGCATCAATTCTTGGGTCGCCCGACATGTGGGCCAATGCGGTTGTCGCGATGGCGAGAAAGTGGGGATGTCCTGTTGTCGCTGAAGTGAACCAAGGCGGAGCGCTGGTGCGAAACGCGATTCAAACGATTGATCCTACGGTGAAAGTTCTAGAAGTTCACTCGAAGTACGGCAAAGCTCTTCGCGCTGAACCGATCACCCTCGCATACGAACAAAACAGGATTCATCATTTGAACTACCTGTCTGATCTTGAGTCTCAAATGTGTTCATGGGTTCCAGGAGAGGGCAGGTCCCCGGACAGAGTTGACGCACTCGTTCACGCGCTGACCGCTCTTTTGATCAAGCCGCCTGAAGGATTCCTTGGAGGACGGATCACCGCTAAGTCATTTGCGGGTCGCCGCCTGCCGTCATTCCGCGGGGGACAGAACAAAGGTTCACGCGTGTTTGGCCCGCGCTGATACAGTTGAATAGGTGACAGAACGGAGTGAACATGTCTGACGAAACAAAAGATCTGCCTGAAGAAAAAGTGGGCATACCTGCTGAAAAGATTGCCGACCCTGTTGAGAAGGTTGATCAACCTGCGGTGAGTGTAGCCACACCTGATGAGAAGGTTGATCCGCCTAATGAGAAGGTTGATCCGCCTGTTGTGAAAGCGAAGTCGCGCCCGGTACGCAGAGCGGAACACGCGGTGTCAGGTGCTCTCAAAGATAATGTCATCCTCTCAAAGTGCGTGTTCAAGAACCAATGGCAACGAAAGTCACTTACGGTTCATCACGTCCAGCGTCGCCTCGGCGAACTTGGATTCACATCTGGGTTGGATGACAGGGACGGTTGGTATGGAGAACTTACTCAGAGCGCTGTCGCATCATTCCAGAAAAAGATGGGAATTGTTGGCGACGGAATGATGGATGCGGCCACCTTCAAAGCGCTGTTTGACGGGGATGAGAACGTAATAGTCAACGTGTAGTCAACCAGTACTACGCGGTGCTACTTTCGCTTCGATAGCGCACGCCTGTACTATGCGGTACTACTTTCGCTCAAATAGTGCTATTCTCCTCCAATAGTGCTATTCTCCTCCAATAGCGCACCCATTGTGCTACTTTCACTCTCGGAGTGCACGCTAGATCTATGCGGTACTACTCTGGGCTCTACACCGCTACGCACCACTACGCACCGCTACGCACCACTGCGCCTGCACTACTCGCACGCTCGTAGCGCACGCTAGATCCATGCGGTACTACTGGCGCGCGCGTAGTACACGCTAGATCCTATGCGGCACTACTCGCACGCGCGTAGCACTACTTTCGTCAGGTAGTGCACGCCAGATGCTATGCGGTACTCACTCTGCGGCTTCGTCACTACGCGCCACTACCCACGGCCACACGCAACCACGCAACACTACGCAACACTACGCACCACTACACGTCACTACGCAACACTACGCACCACTACCCATCGCTACACGCCACTACGCATCGCTACACGCCACTACACGCCACTACGCACCACTACACAACGCCACGCACCACTACACGCCACTACACGCCACTACACACGACTATTCTCCACTACACGCCACTATTCTCCACTACACATCACTACACGCCACTACGCACGACTACTCACGACTATTCTCCACTACACACCACTTCTGATCTCCACGCACGCTCGACGCACGCACGCACACTCACACGCACACTCACTCACACATCACATACAACTCAACACACACACTCACTCACACGCTCAACACACACTCACTCACTCACACTCACTCACGCACGCAACGCACGCTCACTCACACGCTCACTCACACATCACACACTCACTCTCACTCGAAAAAACTTTCAAAACGCGTGAGAAAAAAAGTTCAAAAAAAGTTTGGAAACACTCCGAGTGCGGCCGCAGATATACGACCTCGTTCTTGCAGGTCAAGTTCAGTTATCATAATGTACTATTCTTTGTCTCTGTACAATACCGTTTTGGCCTCCCGAACAATACCGTTCCGGCGTTTCCGCAGATCGCGCGTAGAGCTCCAACGCTAAGGTACAAATGTACTCAAATGTTCAGGCGTCCCTATGAGTGCATGATACTATGAAGACACATGCAAAGAGACAGGCGCCCAGCAAGGAGAGCAAGGCTTCCAAGAAGTGAGGTTCTTTTGTTGCGTAGCCTGTCGCGTGCCGATGTTCGCGCCCGCGCCCGAGATCTGTACCGTGTGGGCTGGTCGCTATCGAGCATCGCCGAGGCGTTTGATCCGCCCAAGGCCCGCACCTCTGTCCGCTCTTGGCTCACCACATCTCACCCCTCTCTTGAACATCCTCTTCCGTCTCCCGCCTCTTCCGCTTCCGATTCTTCGTCTTCATCTTCAACAATAGATACGGCTGAAAGTTTGACCTCGACCTCGCAGCCTCCAGCTCCCGCCCGCGTTCCGCGCGACTACCGACAGGTCGACTCGGCGGCGTCCGTCATCTCATCGAGCGAAAGATCTCGCGTCGCCGAGCTCGCGCCGCTGGCCCGCCGCTACCGCGCAGGAACTCCGCGGCTTGGCCCGCTCGGCGTCGCGAACGACGAGCTCACCGCGCTTGCTCGAGAGCTCTACGACCGAGGAGCTCCTGTAAGAGAGCTCGCCGAGGCGGCAGGAGTGACGTACCGCGCGATGGCCCGGAGACTTGGCCGATGAGCGCGAGCACTCCGAGGCAGGCTCGAGTTCTTCTTGACATGTTTCCCGCGGTTGTGACGGTCACGGCGGAAGGCGCCGAGCCGCGAACCATCTCAAGAACTAGGGTCGTTGTCACCGAGGACGCCGTCTTCGTCGCCGCAGACGCGCCCGCCGGCCCGATGCTGATCTTTCGAGAGAGGCACGCGACGGTCACGGTCGGAGCAAGAAAAGAAAAAGATCCTTCAAGTGTCACGACGGCGTCTGGTAAAGTTCTTGCCATCTCGAAGGACGACAACTGCGGCTGCGGTTCTCGGCTGCGGTCTTGGAGTCCCTACAACACCGTCTATTCGAGCAACGACCCGGTGGAGTAGATGACAGCATCAGACCTTCTTATCTTCGTGATGATCAGCTTGGCCACGGCTCGGCTGACCCGCTTGATCACAACCGACCAGATCCTGTCGCCCCTCCGCGACAGGGTCTGGAAGAAACATCCGCCGGAGTCGTCGAAGATCGGCTACTTGCTTACCTGCGACTGGTGCACCAGCATATGGGTGTCATCAGCACTTGTTCTTATGAGTATTATTAGTACAACACTTGTTGTCGCTGTCGCGTCGATTCTTGCCGCGTCATTGATCGCAAGTGTCATAACCGCACGACTTTGATCTTTTGCAAAGATTGCAGATGATCATAAGACCGTTCCGTTATAACCAGACAGACAACGACTAAGGAGCACATGTGGGTGTCTTTCGCCGCGAAGAGTCAATCAAGCCGCGGTCAAACGCTCTAGAGCTGACCTCGTACGGCCAGCAAGCCAGATCAGCTGCATTCAACACGCCTCGTCCGCTGACCGCCGCGGCAACGCAGCTCAGGATCGGAGACCGCGGAGAAGCAGATCGCTTCAAAAGCCGCCGCACTGCTGGCTCAAGCGCTTGGCAGTCAGAAGCCTGGGAATACTACGACGCCATCGGCGAGATCAAGTATGCTTTCAATCTAGTCGCGTCTGTCGTCTCACGAATTCGTCTTTACGCCGCTGTTGTTCACAACCCGGCCGAGTCTCCAATTCCAGTAAGATCGTCTGACAGAGTTGACCAGCGTCTTGGCGCCGCCGCAGAACGCGCTCTTGCGCGGCTTGACTCGGCGTACGGCGGTCAAGCGGGACTTCTCAAGGACGCTGCACTGAACTTGGCAGTCTCTGGCGAATGCTATCTCGTCCAGATGCCAGCGCGAATTGGACACAACATCCCAGAGTCGTGGGACATTCGCTCAGTTGACGAGCTCATGATGGACAGCAAGGGCAACTACACTGTCGCGTCACGTCGCGAGCTTGCTACAGCTGGAAATGCTAGTCGTTCTGGTGGCTCAAACAACGGACTGGTAAAGCTCGGCGGATCGGCGTTTGTCGGTCGCATCTGGAGATCGCATCCTCGCTACAGCGACGAAGCAGACTCGTCGTTGCGCGGTCTGCTTGACATGTGCGCCGAGTTGTTACTTCTCAATCGCACGTTCCGTGCGACGGCGCGTTCTCGTTTGAACGCTGGTGCTCTCTATCTACCAGACGGTTTGAGCGTAGCAGCTAATCCAGACCCGGACTATCCATTCGACTCAACGGACATGGACCCTGCTCAGACTCCAGAGGAGTCGGCAGACGAATTCGAAGATCAGCTTATAGACGCGATGACAACGCCGATCAAGGACGAAGACAGCGCGTCTGCTGTCGTGCCTTTGATTATTCGCGGTCCTGCTGAGCTCGGCGACAAGATCAAGCAGTTCAAGTTCGAGCGGTCGTTTGACCCGGCGCTCGCGCAACGCGCCGACCGCGTGCTCGAGCGAATCTTGCAAGGCCTTGATGTCCCGAAGGACGTCGTCACCGGCCTCGCGAACGTCAAGTACTCAAACGCGCTTCAAATCGACGAGTCGCTATACAAGGCGCACATCGAGCCGTTGATGCTGCTCATCGCCGACGCGTTGACCGTCGTGTATTTCCGTCCGTACTTGATCGCTAACGGCTTTGACGAAACAGATGTTCATAACCTCTGCATTTGGTACGACCCGAGCCAGGTAGCCACACGCAACGACCGCGCGCAAGATGCAGACGCAGGCTACGATCGCATGGCTATTTCCGCTAGCACATGGCGCAGAACGCACGGTTTTAGCGACTCAGACGCACCGAATTCTACAGAGATGGCGCTGCGCATGTTGTTTGAAAAGGGTGCGATCACGCCAGAACTCACAGAAGCTTTGCTTGGCGCAGTTGCGCCTGACGTGATGCAGGCGATGCGCGCAGCCTCTCAAGCTGCCAATCCAGCGCCGATTCCAACAGAAGTTCAACAAATTCTTGAAGGCGGCGACTCGCCTGCTGCAGAAGCTGCTCCTACTCCGACACCGTTGGCAGAAGACCAGACGCCGCCGTCTCCACCAAGCTTACTTGAAGACACTAAGAGTAGTTGATCGATGCCGACACTCGAACTTTCAATACCTAACGCGAATTGGCGCGCTGTAAAGGCGCGTGCGCAGCGTCGCGATCGCAGAGGGCGCTTCGCCGAGATGGGAGGCTTGTTTTCGTTTGACTTCAACCTACCTGACGGACGCACGAAAAAAGTTACAGGAACAGTCGTTAGGTTTTCTGGAACTCAAGACGTCGATGTCGAGATAAAGGGCGACCCAGACATTCCGGACGGGATATACACGACCCCGTCAAAGAGCGGCGAAAACGTCAAGGCGGTCATCGACCTCGACAAGCCGCCAGCACCAGAGCCAGCGCCAAAGGCAAGTGACGACGACAACTGGTGGGAACTTCCATCAGACAAGTCGTCGAAAGAAAAAGCGCCAGATGCTGAGCCAGAGACGCCTGCCGCAGAAAAGTCCGGGTACGACCGCGAAGGAGCGATGAAACCACTCGAACAGTATGGTGCGACAAGCGACATCGGCCTGGATGACGAGCTCATCGGCGCTGTTCTTGAGAAGGTTGACCTCAATGATCCTGCGCTAAGCCTGACAAGAATCGCTGATGACGGCACAGTTGTAGCCACCAGCTACGACAAGTTTGACCAAAAAGCA